>ENA-ORDA01000630-ORDA01000630.1-marine-metagenome-genome-assembly--contig:-NODE-630-length-33947-cov-6.700354_pt1 | contig 33947 bp, 26 predicted proteins | sample MGYA00237778_ERZ508506 | MGnify/ENA primary metagenome ERZ508506 (study PRJEB26177, sample SAMN06267891) | marine metagenome | isolation source: Monterey Bay, California, USA | place: Pacific... | reverse complement strand
TGTTGTCTTTTTCACTATCCTCATCATCATCCATAATTTGATTGATGAGACTAAAAGTATTTAAGTACCTTTTAAGGCTTCTTGGATTATTACCAATAGTGTATCTAACTATTTTTGCTATTTGACCAATATTAGCATCAATAACTATTGGTTCAACACCTAAATCTTTTAATTTTGTTTTTAAAAAAGTAGTGATATCATAAGCTCCAACTGGCATGGTAAAAGGAACCTGTATAATTTTATCAAAAAATGATCTAAATTCTCTTTCATTTTCTTTTGTTTTTTTACCAAACTTACTTTCGAGTCCTTTGACAACCACATCGTAATCTATGGCAAGTATAAAAATACATTTAGGAATATCAAAAATATTTTTAAGTGACTCTAAAACTTCAACTGCATCAGTAGGAGGAATTCTATCCAGGTCATCAACAAAAAAAACTACTTTTTGAATTTCGTTTTCACTATGTTCAATCAATTCGTTGATGATGGATGTTATGAGGTTTTTTACTTCTACTATATGAGCTATATTTTTTTCTGTTAAGGAATCACTTGCAGCGTCTTTGATATTAATACCCGTCTGGTTTGCAATTACTTGGTTAGCAAGACCACCTAAAAATTTTGTAGCTCTTTTAACCTTGTCTGCCGCTACATCTTTAATGGTCCAGATATCGCTATTTTCATCTCTTAATTTTTCAAGCATTCCACTTAGTACTGCCGGAGTAGTCTCGCTTGCTCCTTTAAATAAACTATACTCCCAAGTATTAACCCAAGAAGTAGCAATTTCTCTTTCTTTTCCGGGATTATTAAAATTTTCTAGAAGTAAGGACATTAAGGAAGTTTTCCCTGTGCCCCATTCACCTTGAAGACCAATAGTTATTGGAGTATCACTATTCTTTATAAATTTAGAGAGTGAATTTGCATATTTTTGAATATTTAAGGAGTCTTCGTCGAGTTTAGCAATAGGCTTGTCTGTGATTGATGCCATGATTATTTATTTTTTATCTAAATTATTAATATTTAAAAGTTTATATTTTTTAAGAAATTTAAATTTCTATACCAGATATATTTCAGGACGATCTTCAACTATCACATTTTAAAGGAAATCCATCAATTAAATTTAATAACAAAACACAGGATAAATTATGTGGTTGTTAAATTCAAAATGTTGTTCCTTCCCAGACAAATTCTTCGTTGCAATAAAGAGCTGATATATATATTTGAGAACAATATTCAATATCGTTGTCATCAAATTCCTTAATATACTCTAAACTTTCTTCAAAAATATTTTTAATGTTTTCAACTTCACTTTCAGAAACAAAGTTTTTGAGCGAATTCCAATCACCATATTTAATGGATATTATATGTTCTGTATTTTGAAAATTTTCATTCACTAAATCTTCTAATCCTATTTTTAATATAATTAGATTGGAATCACTATGTTTAATTGATTCAGATTTATCTAAAAGAATTTCACCTAATGAGTCAGTGTCTATTTTTTTTAAAATTTCTTCGATATCGTCCATATTATTTCTTTAGTAGTATATCAGCATTACTAATTACATCATTTAAACTTTCGCCAAATTCTTTTTGAGCCCTTTCCATATCTCTTTCAAAATCTTTTTGTAATCTTTCTAATTTATCCATCGCTCTTTTAAGTTTGCTTTGATCACTAGATTTAAACTTATATTCATGTCCTTTACTTGACTTTAAGGAACTTTTTCTGCCTAAATCTCCATAAGTAGTTTTAATTGCTCTTCCACCTCCTGGACAAGGTATTTCTGTTTTTTCTCTTGATAAATCCATATTATTATAATTTACTTCAATATAATAATTTTAAAATATGTTTTATAATAAAAAAAAATATTTTAGGTGATTATTCCTAAATATGCTATTTTTTGAATGTTTTTGAAACAGCTGATGCAAGAAGAAGAGGTTCTGAACAGATCTCGCCTGCCACAAAACGAAAAATATTATACCAACTATACAAGATCAATTTTTTCTATGGTTGGGTCTTGGAAATACAAAAAGAAATTAACTGTAATTAATACAACTTATTTTCAGCAATACCTTTTTTCTTTAGCTGATTATAGACTACTTAATGAAACTAATATGCTATATAAGTTAAATAAAAACCTTTCTCTTAGTTTGGATATAGAATATAGGTTTGATAGTGACCCACCATCACTACTGACTAACAAGGATTTGAATTCTAATCTAGGGTTAGTTATTGTTTTTTGATGTTCGATCCAAATCTCCCCAAAATTTAGGATAAGATTTATTCACTACTTCTTTATTGTCAAACTTTATAGAATCAACTTTCATACATAATGGGGCAATACTCATGGCAATTCTGTGATCGTTATGACATTCTATAATAGATGTTGGTTGAACTATCTTTTGATTCTCTCTTATTTTAATCGATGAGCTATCAATTTCACAGCTAATATTGAATTTTCTCAATTCTTTTTTTATACATTCTAACCTGTTAGATTCCTTAACTTTCAAACTTTCTAATCCCATTAAATGAGCCTTTGTTCCAAGACCACAACAAGTAACTATGATTGGTAACGCCAAATCGGGATGATTGGAAAGATCTAATTCTAGCTCTTTGACTATGTTTTTGGTTTTATATAGGACTATAGAATCTTCATTAAATTCTGTTTTAATCCCAAGTTTAGAATATATACTAGACAAAACAGAATCTCCTTGAAGAGAATTAGCATATAAATTGGGAATTTTAACTTCTCCAGATTTAGACAAAGCCAAAAAACTGTACCAAAATGACGCAGCTGACCAATCATTTTCCACCATTATTTTTTTTCCAATATATCTTTGCTTTTCTATTTTTATTAAATTATTTTTCCAACTATAGTTAATCCCAAATTCACTCATCAGCTCAAGTGTCATCTTAATGTATGGTTTGGATAATACTTTTGAAGTAATTTCTAAGGTAAGTCCATTTTCTATCGTTGGTGCTACCAACAATAAAGCAGATATAAATTGACTACTTATATCTCCTGGCAAACTTATTTTTTTACTTTTTAATTTTTTACTTTTTATCTCAATAGGAGGGAACCCTTCATTTTCTAAATACTTAATTTCAGCCCCCAGCTCTAAAAGACAATCTACAAGTGGTTTGATGGGCCTTTTATGCATTCTTTTAGACCCTGAGACTACCCAATTCCCATCTTTAGTTGCAAGAAAAGCTAGTGAAAATCTTAGTGCTGTACCAGCATCTTCACAATCAATATCTTTTTGTGATTTAAAATCGTTTAATATTTTAGTTAGTATTCTTGTGTCTTTGGCATTGCTTAAGTTTTCAATATTAAATTTATTATCGGATAATTCTCTTATAATTAAAAGCCTGTTACTTATACTCTTAGAAGCTTCTAAATTAATAGAACCGGAAATGGTTTTACTCTTAGTGGAGATTTTAATCATTTATGAAAAATTCTAATAAGTAAGATTCCAATTTTTCAAACTCTATTTCATGATTAATAGTAACTTCTCCAATTCTTGTAGGCAGTGAAAAATTAATAGAATCTTTAGTATTTTTTTTATCCGAAAGCATTAGTTTCAAAATTGCTTTTGGTTCAATTTTAAAATTTAAATAGGCTTTGAATTTTTCATTCAAAACAGTTTTTATTTCATTGAATGAAGCTTCATTTAGGAGATTTTCTTTTTTTGCAATGAAGGATTCTATGATCATTCCCTTTGCAATTGCAAAACCATGTAAAGTAGGAGCGTTGGAGTCCAATAAATAACTCTCTATTGCATGACCAATTGTATGTCCAAAGTTTAATTTCTTCCTTATATTTTTTTCATAGGGATCTTTATTTACAATTTCTAACTTTAAGTTTTTAGATGATTGAACTATGAAATCTAAGTCTAGATCTTTCGAATTTACTTTTAAGTAGTTCCATAAATCAACATCTCCAATTATACTGTGCTTATACACTTCAGCTATTCCAGAATCTATTTCTATTTTAGGGAGAGTATCTAAAAATTTAGTATCTAAAAATACTGCTTTTGGAAGCGTAAAAGTTCCTATGTTGTTTTTTAAAAATTGGTAATTAAACCCAGTTTTGCCACCTATAGACGCGTCTGCCATTGCCAGTAAGGTGGTAGGTAAATAAATAAATTCTATTCCTCTTTTATATGTGGATGCAGCAAAACCTGCTAAGTCGGTGAGCATTCCTCCACCAAGGATAATCAATAGGTCGCTACTCTTTACATTATTGCTATTTAAAAAGTCCCATATTTTTAAAACACTATTAAAAGTTTTGTTCTTTTCTCCACTTTCTAATTTCAAATGTGTAGAAGTAACCAAAAATTTTTCTTCCAAATAACCTATATGCTGAATGGTGTTTTCATCAACAATTAAGTAAATTTTTTCTTCATTGAAGATCTTTTTGAATTCTTTAAAGAAACTCTTAATATTACCTTGATAAATTTCCAAATGGTTATTTATTTTGGATTTTTTTAATTGCATTTTTTGAGAACTCTGAGAGAATTAATTCCCCAGATATTTTCGCTCTTTTGGAAAGTAATTCATCCCAATCCTCTGTCCCGTTCCAAAATACTTTTTTTAATTTTTTAGTAGCCTCTTGGTGAGATTTAGAAAGTTTAAAAGCTAATTCATCGATTGCTTTATCCATTTGATCGTTATTTTCAAAAACTTCTGAGTAAAGTCCCTTTTGGAGTGCCCATTCAGAACTAAACCATTTTTCTGCATTAATCGCAAGTCCACTCATTGCTGATAATCCTATTTTTCTTTCAACTGCTGGTCCAACAACAAAAGGACCAATTCCTAAAGCTAATTCACTAAGTTTTATTGATGAGTGTTTAGTTGCAAAACAGTAGTCTACAGAGCTTGCAATACCAACTCCTCCTCCAACTGCTTTTCCTTGAACTCTTCCAATAATTATTTTTTTACATTTTCTGCAAGCATTTATAACATTTGCAAATCCTGAAAAAAAATCAATTCCTTGCTTTAAATTTTTGATTTCAATTAATTCTTGAAAACTTGCTCCAGCACAAAATGTTCTCTCACCAGCAGATTTAAGTATAATTACTCTAACTTCATTTTTTTCGCTTGCTAGTGTAATTGTTGTTGATAGTTTATTCAATAATTCTCCTGGTAAAGAATTACTTTGAGGATGATAAAATTCAATTGTACCAATTCCCGCTTTGTCAGTATTTAAATTGACATAACCATTCTTTTTTGTCATAAAATATATATTTGCCCTACAAAACTAAGCATTACTTTTTTTAGAGCCTATTTGCAGCCTGAAAATTAAAAACTATTTAAATTGATGTATATTTGAGTAACTTATTTAATCTTGTTTGCGTATAGAGGTTTGCTTTATGGTAAGAAAATATTTAATAATCTTCTTAAATTTAACTTTTTTAACTTTTTGTGTTAATGCTCAGGTTGCAGATTCTTCTATAATTATTTTAGGCTCTAACGACACCATTGTAGTTAATAAAAACACGAATTACGATACTAATCCAAACGATTCCTCCCAGATAATTATTGATTCTAATGATACTAGAGATAAAAAAAACTCACTAGAAGATTCTAATTCGTCTGACACGTCTCTAATAATTTTAGATACAAAAGATACCATTATTGGAAATAAAAATTCAAGAAGTTTAATTAACCCTAAGAATCTAGAAATTAGACAAAAAAAATATTGGGAAGATGTAATTGATACTTCAAATGAAATTGAGGAAGAATCTAACCAAGAAAAATTATTTAAGCCAATGGTCTCTATTGGAATTGGAAGCTTGTCTTTCTTAGGTGATATAGGTGATTCAGTAGATGGGAAATTAAAGAGATATCCGTTTCAATCTTTAGTTCCTACATATACTTTAAGATTGGTAAATCCCATTAATGAATTTTTAGATTTATCCTTTTACGTAATGTTTGGAAGAACGTCTATAAAAGAAAATGAGCCTCGACCTCTAATATCTAATCCCTTAATTTTTAATACTGAGATTAGATCTGGTGGAGTTACTGTTAATTATAATTTCGGTCAACTTTTGAAAAAAGATCATATTGTTGAACCGTATATCCATCTTGGTTTAGAATCAATAGAATACTTATCTACTATAGATACCGTTACAACTAGTGGAAAACCAAATTTCAGTGCAGATATAGATTTTTTATCCCCTGATGACACAAAAAATAAAGTTGCCTTTGGAATTCCCTTAGAGATTGGAGCTCACGTACATGTTGGGAATAAAATAAAATTTAGAGTAGGAACTGCGATGCATTTTACGTCTTCAAATCTTATTGACGGAATTAATGAAAATGGAACTAATTATGTTGGTTCAAAAAGAAATGATAATTTACTCTTTACTCATATTGCAATTGTCTATGACTTTAATTCAGAAAAGAAGAAACCATATGACCCAATGATGGATGATGTTGCTATGAATTTACTTTTACAAGATACTATAGATTCTGATGAGGATGGAATTGTTGACCATGTAGATTTCTGTGCAAAAACTCCTCCAAATACAATGGTTGATCTATATGGCTGTCCGTTAGATGATGATCTTGATGGTGTTATTAATTCTTTCGATCTAGAACTGTTAAGTATGGAGGGTGCCATAGTTAATGATCAAGGTTCTACTATGAATGATGAGGACTTTTTATTAGCTTATAAAATTTATAGAGATTCTATCGGAGAATATTCAGAATGGGACACTATTTATAATAAATCTTTTAATGGTCCTATGAAAATTGATGAAGTCATTTCTAAAAAAGAAAAAGCTGAAGCTGAAAATAAACCTAAAAAAGATCTTTTCGTAGTTGTTGGATCAGATGAAGAGGGAGTTTCATCTGAAGAACTTTGGGAAAAACTTTCAGATAAAGATTTTCAAGTTAAAGAATCAGGTGACTCAACAGTGTATGTTTTGGGCGGATATAATGAAGAAGAGTTGTCAAATAAAATAAAAGAGTTAGAGCAAGATAGTGTTGACATCCAAGGAGTAGTTGAAATTTCAGAAAATCAAGAAATTGTAACAATTCAAGAAGAAGAAGTTAATGAGATCATTAATTCAAACTCAAAAGAAGTTAAAGAGATTATTAATTCAGAGTCAAAAGAAGAAAAGAAAATAAAACCCAATAAAACTAGCAAAAATATTTCTAAAGATGTAGTTCCATTAATTACACCACCCAATGATGATTCTCCAGTTTTAAGAGTTCAAATTGGTGCATTTAATAGAAGAATGAAAAAATCAGTTTTCAATGGCATGCCTAATGTTGTAGGAATTAAAGGTGATGATGGACTATACAGGTTTTACTCTGGATCTTTTACTGATAAGTTCAAAGCTGCTCAACACAAGGTAGATCTTACACTTTCTGGATATAATGATGCTTTTATAGTTGCATTCCAAAAGGGTAAAAGAATATCTTTAAAAGAAGCAGGTTTTGACGTGAAGAAAAACTTTAGTGAAAATTTAGAAGTTTCCACAACCCTTTCTGGTAATCAAATTAATCCTGAAAAAGTTAGATTCAAAATTCAAGTTGGTGCTTTTAAAGAAAAAATTTCTGAGTCTATATTAGAGAGTTACAGAAAGTTAGGTAATGTAAAAGCTGTTTCAAACCTTCAACAAGGATATACTAAATATTATATGGGTGATTTCATGGATTATGAAAATGCTTTAAAATATAGAAAAATACTAGTTGAAAATGGTCTTATAGATTGCTTTATAGTCGGAGAATTCCAAAGTAATATTATAACCTCTAAACAAGCTCGTGACTTATTAGGATTATAATTCTTATTAAGTATATTTTATATCATTTTTTTATTTTTCTGACATTATTATTTCATAAATAATTTTTATTTAGTTTAAAGTTTTTAAGTTCTTTGAAAATTGGAATCTAATAGGTAATATTCTTTAAATATTTTGTTCCTTTACAATCTAATTTTGGACACAATGCAATACGCTAAAAATATTTTGGAAACAATTGGAAATACTCCACTTGTAAAACTTAATAAAATCACAAATGAAGTTGACGCTACAGTTCTGGCTAAAGTTGAGTTTTTTAATCCAGGAAGCTCTATTAAAGACCGAATGGCAGTTAAGATGGTAGAAGACGCTGAGTTAGATGGAAGATTAAAACCTGGCGGTACTATTGTGGAAGGTACATCTGGAAATACGGGAATGGGACTTGCACTTGCAGCAATTGTAAAAGGATATAAGCTTATTTGTGTTTCTACAGACAAACAATCTAAAGAAAAATTTGACATTCTTCGTGCTGTTGGTGCTGAGGTAATAGTTTGCCCTACAAATGTGGCACCTGAGGACTCCCAATCTTACTATTCAACATCAAAGAGAATTGCTGAAGAAACACCTAATTCATGGTATGTCAATCAATATGATAATCCATCAAACACAATTGCTCATTACGAGCAGACTGGTCCTGAAATTTGGAAACAAACGGATGGGAAAATAACACATTTTATTGTTGGTGTAGGGACTGGAGGAACTATTTCTGGAGTTGGCAAATATTTAAAAGAAAAAAATCCAAAAATTAAAATTTGGGGAATTGATACTTATGGTTCGGTTTTTAAGAAATATCATGAAACGGGTATTTTTGATGAGAATGAGATTTATCCGTATATAACTGAAGGAATAGGAGAGGATATTTTACCTGAAAATGTTGATTTTTCTGTTATTGATGGTTTTACAAAAGTAACCGATAAAGATGCTGCTGTATTCACTAGGAAAATTGCACGTGAAGAAGGTATTTTTGCTGGGAATTCATGTGGCGCAGCTGTTAAAGGAGTTATTCAATTAAAAAAACATTTCTCAAAAGATGACATAGTAGTAGTCCTTCTTCATGATTCTGGAAGTAGATATGTTGGTAAAATGTATAATGATCAATGGATGAAAGACAATAATTTCTTGTAGCAGAATATTTAATTAATTATTAGTTTTTTTCCAGGTTTTATAATTACTTATTTTTTTATCATCAATTTCTGAAAATTCATTTAAGGGCTTTGTTTCCTTCAATGTATTATGACAATCTTTTGGAAGTTGTTGATATATTTTTGTTCCTTCAGTTTTCCAATTAATCATTTCTTCACTAACATCTTTAATAATTTTTGCAGGATTTCCAACTACTACTTTTCTATTTGGAATAATCATTTCACTTTTTACTAATGTTAAAGCTCCTATTATGCATTCGTCTCCAATTTTTGCATCGTCCATAATAACTGCATTCATGCCAATCATGGAGTTAATACCAATAGTTGCTCCATGGACTATACAACCGTGTCCTAGATGTGCTCCTTTATGAATATTTACAGTTACACCGGGAAACATATGAATTGTGCAATTTTCTTGAACATTGGCACCGTCCTGAATAATAATCTTACCCCAATCAGCTCTTATGGATGCTCCTGGTCCAATGTAAACATTTTTGCCTATTATGACATCTCCTGTAACGCTTGCTTGAGGGTGCACAAATGAACTTGGATCAATTACAGGTTTAATTCCTTTAAACTCAAAAATCATTATTTACGGTTTTTCAATAATAGTAGCATATCCTTGGCCAACTCCAATACACATTGTTACTAATGCATATTTTTTATTTTTATTTTGAAGTTCAATTGCAGCAGTTTGTAATAATCTTGCTCCAGTCATTCCTAGCGGATGTCCAATTGCAATTGCTCCACCGTTTGGATTAATTCTCGGATCATTATCATCAAGTTTTAATTCTCTTATACAAGCTAAACTTTGAGCTGAAAATGCCTCATTAATTTCAATTACATCCATTTGGTCAATTGATAGGCCAGTTCTCTTAAGTACTTTTTTAGTAGCTTCAACTGGTCCAATCCCCATTACTCTTGGTTCAACTCCTGCAACTGCAGCACCAACAATTCTAGCCATTGGTTCCAAATGATTTTTTATAGCTGATTTCTCATTGCCTACTATTAAAGCAGCAGCACCATCATTTAGTCCAGATGAATTTCCAGCAGTAACTGAACCATTTTCTTTTTTAAAGGCAGGTCTTAATGTTTTTAATTTTTCAAGCGTTGTGTGAGGCTTAACAAATTGATCGGTCTCAAAAATTAAATCATCCTTTTTTCTTTGAGGAATATTAACACTACAAATTTCTTTATTAAGCCTACCACTTTTAATTGCCTTGGAAGCTTTCATTTGTGAATTGAATGCAAATAGGTCTTGGTCTTCTCTCGATATTTTGTAAAGGGAAACTAAATTTTCAGCAGTTTGACCCATTCCTTCGGTTCCATAAAGCTCAACCATTTTTGGGTTAATAAATCTCCATCCAAAACTAGAGTCATGTAATTGAACATCTCTTCCAAATGCTTTAGATGCTTTTGACATTACCCAAGGCCCTCTAGTCATATGTTCTATTCCTCCGGTAATATATAAATTACCCTCTCCAATAGTTATTGCTCTGTAAGCATTAATTGTAGCTGCCATCCCAGAAGAGCATAAACGATTAACAGTTTCTCCCCCAATTTTAAAGGGAAGACCTGCTAATAAGAGCGCCATTCTAGCAATATTTCTATTGTCTTCCCCAGCTTGGTTTGCACATCCTAAAATAACATCTTCAACTTGTTCCCAATCTGCTTTTGGATTTCTTTCCATTAATGACATTAAAGGTATACTAGCTAAGTCATCAGCTCTAACATTACTAAGTGAACCTCCAAATGATCCTATTGGAGTTCTTATTGCATCTAAAATATATGCTGATTTCATATAAGTTTTTTATAAAGTTAATTCAAATTTAGGTCCAATCTTTATTTGTGAAATGTGCAGTACCTTTAAAAAGTGCAATTTCTTCATTTCTTTGGTTAAAGAGATAAACTGTAAATAGATTACTATTTTCATTTAATTGTTGGCATTCTGCTATTATAATATCATTGATTTCTACTTTTTTTAAGTAGTTAATACTTGCACTTTTTGTTAAAGAAATTTTTCCTGTTGAATTGGCTGCAAATGCAAAACAACTATCTGCAATACTATAACAAATTCCCCCATGAGCTAGATCAAATCCATTTGTCATGTGTTGATTAATTGTAGCTTTTAATTTACAATATCCCTTTTTAACCCCTTCTATTTCTAAATCTAGCCAGTTACTAAATGAATCATTAGAAATCATTTTTTGAACTATTTTTTCAGGCGACATTAAATAATAGTTTAATTTAAGATGAATGTTCCAAACCGGCTTCAATTAAACCTAAAAAAATAGGATGAGGGTTTTCAACAGTGCTTTTATACTCTGGATGAAATTGAACACCAACAAACCAAGGATGATCTGAAATTTCAATTGTTTCCATAAGTTGATTTTTTCTATTTATTCCCGAGAAAACCATTCCATTAGATTCAAAATCATTTAAATATTGATTATTAAATTCAAATCTATGTCTGTGTCTTTCGGAAATAGTGTCTTTTAAATATATTTTATGTAATAAACTTCCTTTCTTTACATTACAGCTGTAGGAACCAAGCCTCATGGTGCCACCCATTTTCTTAAGCTTCTTTTGCTCTTCCATCATACTTATCACAGGAAACTTAGTTTCAGGATTTATTTCAATTGAGTTGGCATTTTTCATTTTCAAAACATTTCTTGCAAATTCAACTACAGCACATTGCATTCCAAGACAAATACCCAAAAATGGGATTTTATTTATTCTTGCATAATTTACGGCGTTAACCTTGCCTTCAATTCCTCTTGAGCCAAATCCTGGAGCTACAATTATACCATTGACATTCTTAAGCAATGAAGAGTATTCTTCTTCCTCCAACTTTGACGAATGAATCCAGTGTAAATTTACTTTAGTCTTATTTTTTGCACCTGCATGAATTAATGATTCTGCAATTGATATATAAGAGTCCTTAAGTTCTACATATTTCCCTATTAATGCTATCTCAATAGTTTGTTTTGGATCTTGTAAATGAGAAAGAAATTTTTTCCATTTATTTAGATCCGGTTTACTATTTAATTCAATTTTTAACTTGCTACAAACTACTGTATCAAGTTTTTCTTTAAACATTAATAAAGGAACTTCGTAAATTGATTTAGCATCAATAGATTCTATGACACATTCTTGTTCAACATTACAGAATAATGCAATTTTTTTTCTAAGATTATTATCTAAATGGTATTCTGTTCTGCATACTAGAATGTCTGGCTGAATTCCATACTCCAAAAGTGTTTTAACAGAATGTTGAGTTGGTTTCGTTTTTAGTTCTCCAGATGTGGATAGGTATGGTATAAGAGTTAGATGAATAAATAAGACGTCTTGATTAAGATCCCATTTTAACTGTCTAATTGACTCAATGAAAGGCAGAGATTCTATATCCCCAACAGTACCTCCAATTTCCGTTATAACTACATCATAATCTTTTCCTTTTCCGAGTTTTAGTATATGCTCTTTGATTTCATTTGTTATATGAGGTATAACCTGAACAGTTTTACCTAAATAATCTCCATTTCTTTCTTTATTTATAACAGATTGGTAAATTTTACCTGTAGTTACATTATTATTTTGTGAGGTCTGAATATTAAGAAATCTCTCATAATGACCTAAGTCTAAATCTGTTTCAGCACCGTCATCTGTTACATAACATTCTCCATGTTCATAGGGATTTAATGTCCCTGGATCAACATTTATGTAAGGATCTAATTTTTGGATAGTTACACTTAAACCTCTAGACTGTAAAAGTTTAGCAAGCGAAGCAGATACAATTCCTTTACCTAAAGAAGAGGTTACTCCTCCAGTTACAAAAATATATTTGGTTGATGACAATTTCATTCCGTATTGTAGATATTGATACGGGAATTAAAGTTAATATTAAATTTTGAAGTGTTGAGTTAAATAGAAATTAAAATTTCCAACTTGCACCTAAACTTGGAAGGAAAGGAAGCTGATAAACTTTTTCTGTAGTAATTCTATCTACGTAAAAAATATTTTGTCTTGAGTAAACGTTTGTAACACTTAAAGTCAAATCTAATGTTGATTTCTCACTTAAATCAATATGTTTTTTTATGGCTAAATCAAGTCTGTGATAAGCAGAAAGTCTGCCTTGATTTAAATCAGCATATATAATAGATAATTGGTCATCATTAGTTGTCGAAATATCTGTGTTTATCCCATCTGAGTAATCAACTGAATGATAATATCCTTGGGTTTGGGTAAAAGGAAGGCCACTTCCAAAATTCCATCTTGCATTAATTTCCCATCCTTTTCCAAATTCTTGGGTTCCCACAAGATTTATATTATGCCTTCTATCAAAAAGTGGTGAATAAGTTGTAAATCCATCCCATCTTAAAACTTTACCAATTGAATAAACTGCCCATAAATAAGTTTTTTCGTTACTATATTTTAAAACAAAATCAGTTCCATATGCATCTCCAGTTTCTATTATAAAATCTTTCTTAAGAACATCGTCAACATTACTTTCATCTTCATCATACAACTTATTTCTATTAATATTGCTTAATTGATTGAACCATTTATAATAGCCCTCAATATTTAAAGTAAGATTTTTTGCTAAGTCCCACTCAAATCCAAAGATCGCATGAGTAGCTTTTTGTAGTGAATGTTTTCTATCAACTGTTTTTCCGTTATCTAGTGTGATTTCATCTTGTAAATTATCAGGCCCGGAAAGAAATCCGTAAAATAAATTAACAACATCTCTATCTGAATTTGCGGAAATTAGGTTTTGAGAATAAATTCCACCTGCAGTTTTAATTCTAAATTTTTCTGTAATATTATATTTCAAACCTATTCTAGGCTCAGGTGAAAAATTTCTTAGTGACGCATAGTATTGAGCTCTAAAACTTGGATTTATAACCAATAGTCCTTTAATTATTTTTGTATCTATATAGCCAGCTAGTTCTGTTGTATTATTTTTTTGCTCGATTTTTCTTCCGACACTATTGAAAAAATTAAAGTTTGTAGTAAATCCATTTACTTCAATACCATATTTAATTTCATTTTCACCAAGAAAATATTTAAAATCAAATCCTAAATTAAATCCATTGATTCTACTTTCTCTTGGGTCTAATATTTCTCCTGAATTAATAGGATCTAATTCTGCTAGTGAAATTTTATAATCAGTTATATTAAATTTTCCCATTATTAAAACTGGTGAATTTGAAGGAACCAACACAAAGTTTGAACCAACTCCCCAAGAATTCCAATTTAAGTCTGAAACTGCTTTGTATTTAACTTTGTCACTGTAACTGAATCCAAAAAAATTAACTTTACTTCCTGTAATACCATTGATAGATATTTTACCATAAAGGTCTGTAAAATTAAAAGGAAGGCCGTTTGAATCAATATAACTATATAATTTTTTAGAAGTTTGTTCTAAGTATGATGTTTTTCCCGAAAAGATATATGATGCAGAGGAATTACTATTTTCTTCATTTAATTTTTTTATTGGTCCTTCAATTTTTAATTTCGAACCAAAGGGATTAACTGATATTTTTCCTGAGTGTCTTTTTTTATTTCCATCAATAGTGGTTATGTCCATAATTGAAGAAATTCTTCCTCCATACTTAGCAGAAAAACCACCCGTATAAATATCTGCACTTCTCATTATATCTATATCAAAAACTGAAAAGAATCCAATTGAATGAAAAGGATTGTAAATTGTCATTCCGTCTAATAATACTTTATTTTGAATTGGTGAACCTCCTCTTATATACATTTGGCCACCTTGGTCACCAGTAGTTACAACTCCTGGTGTAGTTTGTAAATATTGTGCAAAGTCAGGTTCTCCACCAATAGCAACAACACGAGCCATATCTTTGGGAGTAGCTGTAATAACAGATATTTTCACTTCAGTTTTTCGGTCTTCCGCTTCAGCACTGTACTCAAACTCATTTAAAATTTCATCATTAATTTCTAAAAAAAAGTTTTTTGTAGTTATTTTGCCTTTTTTTAGAACAATTGCGAGCTCAATTGTCTTAAACTCAATATTGGTAACTTCTAAAATTATTTCACCTTCTAAAAGTTTATTAATTTGGTAGTACCCATTTAAATCTGTTGAGGCACCAATTCCTGTTCCTTTAATTTTGACATTTGTGCCAAATGATGGTTCTCCGGTTTCTTTTTCGTAAATAGTTCCTCTAATAGTAGAGTATTGAGAGGTGTTTTTTGATGTTTTTCCGTAATTTAATTGAACACCAGATTGAGCTATAGTACTAGCCAGTCCAAATAAAATTAGAGACAAAGAAAGTATGCTTTTTAAATAGTTTCTCATATTTTGCTCGAAGATAAAATTATTTTCTATTAAAAAATACATTGTTCTAACAGAGAATAAAGTTTATTGATTATTCACTAATACATAATTCAAGACCTTTTGCATTAAATGAACCCTATCTTTTCCTCTAATATTATGTTTATGCATTGGATATGGGAAAAAGTCAACCTGTTTGCCCTCTTTAATGCATTTTTCAATAAATGCTAAATTATGCTGCATTACCACAACATCGTCATTAGTACCATGTATAAGTAATAAATTACCTTCTAAATTTTTCGCATGATTTATTAAAGAACTTGAACGATATCCCTCAATATTATCTTTTGGCTTGTCCATATATCTTTCTCCATACATTATTTCATACCATTTCCAATCTATAACAGGACCACCAGCAACTCCACAAGTAAATAAATTTGAATACTGAGTCATTAGAGATGTAGTCATAAAACCACCGTAACTCCAGCCGTGTAAAGCGACTCTATTAGAGTCTACATAACTTAGTGATTTTAAATAATCTAAGCCAGTAATTTGATCTTTCATTTCATTTATTCCAAGATTTCTGAAAATGGAACTTTCAAATTCAAATCCTCTATTTTCAGATCCTCTACCGTCTATTGTAAAAATTAGGTACCCTTGTTGGGCCATCCAATACATCCATAAACTTGCTCCGTTTAACCAATTATTTTTTACTAACTGGGCGTGAGGTCCGCCATAGACATAAATTAAAACAGGATATTTTTTATTTTCATCAAAATTTAAGGGTTTAATTAATCTGCCATACAATTCGTCATTGTTGCTATTTGTTATTTTTAGCATTTCAGTTTTTCCTATTGAATAATTATCCAAAGGATTTTCTGATTCGTGTATTAAATTGGTTTTGAAATTCTCAAGATTAATTAACTGAGTTATACCCGGAGTTTTAGAATTAGAATATTGATCGAGAATAAACTTATGATTAGGACTAATTTGAGTAGAATGAATACCCTTTTCAGTTGTTATTTTTTTTAATTCTGTACCATCTATATTTATTGAAAATGCATGAACTGATCGAGGATCTTCTCCAGTGCCTTCAAAGAATATTTTATTTTCTAATACATCAAGAACTTTTGTAATTACCCATTTATTTTCTAATATTTTTTTTATGAGCTTACCAGCTGTATTATAATGGTAAAGACTCATATATCCATCTCTTTCACTTAAAGTAATAAACTCATTTTCTTTATTTGGAATGAAGTATATTGGATATTCAGGTTCCACCCACTTATTATTAGTTTCTTCATAAATAGTTTTAATCCTTAAACCAGAATTAGGATTGTATTGTGCCCATTTTAAATGATTCTGGTCTCTATTTAGCTCAGCAATATAAATATATTGGCCGTTTGGCCCCCAGGTTAAGTTGCTTACATAATGATCTTTAGGATGTTGTAATTTTAAAAAAACTATTTTTTTATTTTCTAAATCATATACTCCAATTTTGGCATATTCACTTTTTTGTCCTGCCATAGGATACTTGATACTTTTAACTTTACCCGGAGTGCTATTTATATCTAATAATGGATAATTGTGAACATCAGATTCATCTTTTTGATAAAAAGCAATTTTTGAACTTTGATTATTCCAAAAGATTCCTTTTTTTATTCCGAATTCGTACCTGTGAATGGCTTGTCCAGAGACAATATTTAAATCTTTATTTTCTGTGATTTTTAATAAACTATCTTTTACGTTTGATAGGTATAAATTATTATCAATAGTGTACGCTATTTTATTTTTATCTGGACTTATATCTTTGTTGGCAGCCCTTAGAGGTGAAATAATTAATAAACTTTTTCTATTATTTTTATAAAAATATTTGTTTTTAATGGTGTAGCTGTAAGAATTCTCATCAAAGTATTTAAAATCTTTAAAGCTTTTTACTGCTGTGTCCCTAATTATTTTAGAACTTATCCCTAGCTCATTCTTTTTCCATTTATTAACAGAGCTAAAAACTATAAGTTCATTTTTTTTTCTAACATAAAGCTCGTTGTTTTCATTCCAATTAATACCATTTAAATTTTTTGGATAAAGGTTTTTGTAGTATCCTAAAACAGCATCACTTAAGGTTAAAGAATTTTCATTATTACTTTGAGCATTATAAATAAAACAAAATTGAATAATGAATAAAAGAGTTAAAAGGTTTCGCATTTTATGATTTTTAATTCTTTAAAATTAAAATATTTAATTGCTAAATGTTATATATTGTCTAATTCAAATTAAATTTTGTCGAAAAAAAGTCTTCATTATGATATAATTTTTGTTGGTTGGGGAGCAAGTACTTGTATCCTAATCATTGAAATGGAAAAAAAATCCTTATTAAAAGGAAAAAAAATTCTAATAATTGAACCTAGTGATAAACTAGAAAATGATAAAACCTTTTGTTTTTGGGCCAATCGAAATGATGAAATATTTCAAAGTTTTAAATCTATTATTTCTAAAAGTTGGACTAGTATTCGAATTAATGATAACCAAAGTTCTAAAATTCATCCTATTGAATACTTTCATGTTGACAGCATAGATTTATATGATTGGACCAGAGAAATATCCTCTAAGTTTAAAATTGAGCATAGTAAAGAAAAAGTTTTAAGTATTAATGAATCCGAAACCTTACTAGTAAACACCAAAGAAAACAACTATTCTAGCTCTTGGATTTTTGATAGTAGACCACCTGATTTTACAAAAATATCTAATGATAATTTTAATATATCCCAATCATTTTTTGGTTTAAAAGTAAAACTGAAAGAGACTACTCTAGATTCTAACGTTTATCATATGATGGACTTTAGGATTCCTCAAGAAAAAGCAACTCAATTTGTATATATTTTACCTTACAGCTCTACTTCTGCTTTAATAGAATTAACCAGATTTGGAAAAGAAATAATTAATAATTCAGACGCAAAAAAAGAACTAGATAGATTTATTTCTAAATACTTTGGTTCATATGAAATTTTAGATGAAGAAAAAGGAATTATTCCTATGAGTTCAAACTTACCAGAACAGGCTTCTGTAAAAAACTGGGTAAATATAGGGACCAGAGCTGGTAACGTAAAACCAAGTACAGGATATGCTTTTAAAAACATGTACCGCCATGCACAATTAATTTGTGAAGGAGGGAATATAAAATCAAAAAAAGTTAAACCTAACAAAAGATTTCTTTTCTATGATCAGTTGTTATTAATTATTTTAACTGTTTGGCCTCTAAAAGGTAAACCTATATTCGAAAGGTTATTTGCAGTTAAATCATCCTATTTTATATTAAGATTTTTAGATGAGAAAACCTCCTTTTTTGAAGATTTATCGATGTTTTATAAACTTCAAATAGGAGTATTCATAAAATCTATATTTTATTGGATTTATTGGAAGTTTAAAAAAATTATATTTCCATTATTAATTATAATTTATGTAATTTTTGACCATTCCTCTCCCTCTGCAGAACTTCTAAATTTATCAAGTAATAATTTGTATGTACTTACTTTAGGATTGTTATTTATTGGCATTCCCCATGGCGCATTAGATCATTTGACGGGTAGTTTAGATAATAACACCAAAATCAATGTAAAGTTTGTTTTTTACTATTTATTAATGATGATTCCTATTTTATTAATATGGTTTTGGATACCAGTTTTAGGATTAATATTTTTTTTAATTTATTCTGCATGGCATTTTGGACAAACTGAAATTAATAATTGGGGGATAGAATCTAACTTAATTGGTTTTTTATGGGGTTGTATACTTTTTAGTTCAATATTTTTGATCCATTACGTAGAGTTTTTGAATATTTTATCAATGATAGATATTAATATCCTAAAAACAGATTTCAATTATATTATGTTAGGTAACACTTTACTGATTCTTCCATTAATTGCTGCAGTTTCCAAAAGAAATTTAGAATGGGTTTTAATAGTTGTGTTTTTATATTTGTCAAATTACGAAAGTTTACTTTTAACTTTTGGACTATATTTTATATTTCAACATAGTAAAATAGGGTGGATGCATCTTAAAAAAAACCTGCAAAAAACTCATTTTAATATGTTTATGAATGCCCTTCCTTTTAATATTGGTGCGATATTCTTATACTTAGTTTTTATATATTTATTAGACTTAGAAATGAAACAGTGCCTTGCTTATTTTTTTATTTTTCTATCTGCAATAAGCTTTCCCCACGTTATTTGTATGCATTTATTTTATAAATACAAAACTTAGATTTAATACTATATATATCGTTTGTCTAATGAAAATTGTTTTGGATTTTTAGGAGTTTTTGTTTTGTAAAAATCCATGATTTTTCTCATATCTTTTTCTTTATTTTCACTTGGATAAATTGGGCCTCCAATTCCAGCAGTTTTTGTCTTATAATCTAAGTAGCCAAGACAAATTGGTAAATCATTGTATTTTGCTAAATGATAAAATCCACTTTTCCATTTTTCTCTTAAAGATCTTGTAGCTTCAGGGGTGATTCCCATTGCAAAATCATCATTATTTTTAAATAAATCAGCCATTTTTTTAATATTTCCACTCTTTCCTTTATTTTTTGTGTCAATTGGTAATCCTCCAAGTGGTTTTATTATTAAATTAAAAGGAAATCGAAACCACTCTTTTTTAATAGTAAATTTATAAGGAACCTTTAGTATTTTAAAAAGAAATAATACATAAAATAAATCCCAATTTGAAGTATGTGGCGCACCAATTAAAACACATCTCTTATATTCTTTTGGAATATTTTCATCAATTTTCCAACCAATAATTTTAAATAGAAATTTGTACATAATTTTAGTAACTAACAGTTTCCATTAAAATTGTACAAATTATTGCACCCACTGTTCCAACTGCGTATCCTACTACAGCCAACAAAACACCAACTGTTGCTAATGATGGATGAAATGCAGAAGCTACTATAGGTGCAGATGCAGCCCCCCCTACATTTGCCTGGCTTCCAACAGCGAGAAAAAAATAAGGTGCTTTGATCAGTTTAGCAACAATAATCAACAGTAATGCATGAATACTCATCCAAACAATTCCTATCGTAATTAAACCCATGTTATCAAAAATCATTTTTAAGTCCATTTTCATTCCAATTGTTGCAACAAGAATATAAATAAATACACTTCCAAATTTACTTGCACCAGCACCTTCATAATTTTTAGCTTTTGTAAATGAAAGACCAATAGAAACAATTGTAGCAATACTTATAATCCAGAAAAATTTAGATTCAAGAAATGTAAAAATGTTACGAGTACTGGCGGAGTGAATATTTGATACAAAATCTTGAAAAAAAGAGCTTAATATACCAGAACAAAGGTGCGCAAAACTAACCGTTCCAAACCCAATAGACATAATGATCATAATATCTGTAAGAGATGGTGTTCTTTTAATACTTTGTGAAAATTTAGATACTTTTTCTTTCAATTTTTTAATTGAGGAATTGTCTGCTTTTAGCCATTTATTTATTTTATCTGATTTACCTATTCCAATTAATATAATTGACATCCATATATTGGCTACTACAATATCTACAAAGACCATTCCTCCGTATAGTTTTTGATTATAGCCATAAATTTCTAGCATAGCTGTTTGGTTGGCTCCGCCGCCGATCCAACTTCCCGCAAGAGTAGATAATCCTCTCCAAACAGCGTCGGGTCCAGCACCCCCAACAGTTTCAGGTGAAATTGCAGAAATCAATAAAATAGCTATTGGTCCTCCAATAATTATTCCTATTGTACCAGTAAAAAACATAGCTAGAGCTTTCCATCCAAGTCCAAAAACTGCTTTTAAATCAATGCTTAATGTCATTAAAACTAAAGCTGCAGGAAGTAAATATCTGCTGGCTACAAAATAAAGTTTGGAACTATGTAAAATTGTTTCTCCAGAGCTATTTATTGTTGTCCACTCTGGTGAAATAACTCCAGCTGTAGTTAAAATAGCTGGGATTAAATAAGCCATAAACAAACCAGGAACTATTTTATAAAATTTTTGCCAGAAACCATTAGTTAATGATTCTGTATAAAAAACAAAACCTAATGACAGCATTAATAAACCAAAAACTATTGCATCGTCTGTAAATAAAATAACATTCTCCATATATAAATACTAGATGTTGAAATATAGAATTATTTTTGATTATACGCTTCAGATAATTTTTTTAATTCATCTCTCCAATTAGAAATTTTTAATTTGTGATTTTCAATTTTTAATTGAAAATCATCAAGCATTTTACCTTTAGCATTTGAAAAGAACCCTAAATTATTTTCAAGTTGGGTAGCTTCTTTAAGAGAAGTATTAATTAATTTATTGAGTCTATTTTTCTCATTAATAAAAGTTTTCTCAGGGTCGGATGAATGACTTAGTAAAGAAGACTTTACTGCTCTCATGATTTTATGTTTTTCTTCACTTGTGAAGCTTTGCTTACTTGTTAAATTCTGAATTGTTTCTTCAAAATTTCTTATTATTTCATCTGAACTTTTTCTCGGAACGTCACCAATTTTTTGAAATTCATCAACCAATCCCATAATCTCAGAAAAGCTTGATTTGTTTGATTTTTTAAATTTATCAATTATAGTTTTTTTGGCAATTAAGTTTTCCTTTTCTGCTGAAATATTAGCAATTCTAGTCTGGTTTTTAACTTCAAAAAATAAATCGCATTGATGTCTAAATTTTTTCCATAGTTTTTGCTCTGCAAATCTTCCAGCATTACCAATTTCTTTCCACTTTATTTGAAGTTTTTTTATAAGTAGTGGATTACTATCATTTTGAATGTTTTCAACATATTTTTGTGCAGTTTCAATCAATTTAATTTTAGATTCATAATTTTCTTTATTGTTATTTTTTTCAACATTTATAAATTCTTTTCGTTCATTAAAAAAAATATCTAAGTAGGATCTAAACTCTTTCCAGATTTTCTCATTTTCAGTTTTTGGAACAGGTCCAATTTTTTTCCATTGTTCTTGTAGTTCTTTAAATTGATTTGATAGTATGTCCCATTCCTTAGCTGTTTTAGATTCTTTTTCAGAAAGTAATTTAACTTCTTCAATTAGTCTTTTTTTGTTTTCTAAATTCTCTTTGAGATTTGATTTTAGTTTACTATAAAATGCGTTAATTTTATTTTGGATTATATGTACTTCAGACCAGTATTTTTTCTTAAGATCATCCCAATGTTCTTTAAAAGTTGGGCCAATTTCTTCCCATTTATTTTGTAGAATTTTTAATTCCACTTGAAGTTTGTTAAAATCTTTAATAAAATCTAAATTTTTAAGTTCATGTATGACCTGGTTTTTTAATGAAAAATTCCTTTTCAAATCATTTTCTTTTAATTCTTTATATATATTAAAATTGTAATTAAATGATTCATTTAGTTTACTAAATTTTTTTTGTAATAAATATTCAGATTTTGGGGATACAGCTTCAATTTTATTCCACTCAGTTCTTATTTCTTTTATTCCCCTTGCTAAATCTCCAAGCTCTTCATTTTTTGTGATTAAGAATTCAAATTTTTTGAGAATATCTTCTTTTGATTGGATTTTAATTTTCTCTTTTTTAGCTTTTTTTTCCTTGACTTTTGTTTTTTCTTTTTTATAATTATCAATGGCTTCTAAAATTAAAATATTCTCTTCTAATTTATCTGGACTTAATGTTTCGTCTTTTTTTGTTTCGTCTTTTTCTGAGTATTCTAATAGCTCCTTTTGATAAACGACATCAAATATTTTTATTTGATGTTCTGCTTCTTTTATAGCAAGATCATTATCAGCACCGATAAAGCTCTTTATACTTTTTAGTACATTATCTTTATTTAAATCCATTGTTAAAATTTGAGAGATATATTTTTAGAGGAAACTCACTATTTATTGCCAATTTAAAATTTTTCTTTTTATTATAAAATAAATGTTCAATTTGATTTTATAAAAAATGGTTTATGAATTAATCATAAAATTTCGTTTTAATTATTTTTAGTGAATTTTCAACCACAATTAACGCATTTAAGAACTTCTGGAATAAGTAATATTCTTTTGAAGTTAATTGGGTTTTTACATTTTATACAAATTCCAAAATCAGAATTATTAATTCTTGATATACTAATCTTTAGATTTTGCAGTTTTTCTTTTGAATTTCTTAACATTCTATCATTAATACTTTTATTATTAATAGCATCCATTCTACTTATTCTTCCTATAGAGTTTTCAGGCTCTATTGGCTTTGCCAATTGGCGAAGTTCATCTATTTCGATTGTTAAGCTTTTAATTTGTTTAGCGATAATATTTTGAATTTGAATTTTATCCAATTTTATTGCCTTTTATTTTTTTACTTCCTTTATATAATGGAATATGAACTAATTTAGTTTCAATTGGGCCATTAAATAGTTTTATCTTTCTAATTGGTCTTAGTCCAATATGTTTTAAGCCTTCTAAATCACCACTTAATATCCAAGCGTCAGAACCACTCCATGAATGTTTTAGTCTTGTGCCAATTTTTTCGTAAAACATATAATTTTTTTCTTGAGCTATTCTCATGTTGTATGGTGGATTAAGAATTAAAAATGCGTTCTCAACGGGTGGTTCTAAATCAAAAAAATCTTTAAATGTTATCTTATAATCGTTATTTGGATCAATATTTTTAATGTTATTTCTTGTAGCTATAATCATTTCATTTAAATTATCATAACCCATCAATACTGGTTTATTTTCATTCTTTTTTTCTTTAGCTTTATTTTTTATGGTTGTCCACAAAGCATGATCGTAATTTTTATGTTTTGTAAAACCAAAGTTTTTTCTTTCTATAGAAGGCGGGATGTTTTTTGCAATCATTAAAGCTTCACATATAAATGTCCCTGACCCGCACATTGGGTCTATTAAAGGTCTTTTGAAATCCCATCCACTAAACTTTATAATTCCTGCAGCAAGTACTTCATTTAGTGGAGCAACTCCAGTCGTCTTTCTGTAACCTCTTTTGAATAATGGATCACCCGATGTGTTCCAAAGTAAATTTACTTGGTCGTGGGAAATTCTAACTAAAAATTTATGATCAGGATTATCTCTATCTACACTTGGTCTTTTTCCATATTTTTTATTAAACTGATCCGCTATAGCATCTTTAATTTTTAATGATGCATATTTAGAGTGATTGAAAAAAGGAGAATTTACAACACTGCTAATTGAAAAGGTTTCATGAATAGAAAATTCATTGTACCATATGAATTCGTAAGCACCTTTGTAAAGTTCGTCTTCATTACTTGCTTTGTAGTTATGTAATTCAACTAAAACTTCTAAAGCCAGTCTACACCATAAATTTAAAGAATATATGATCTCTAAATTACCATCTAAATAAACAGCTCTTTTACCAATTTCAGCTTTTACATTAGTAATCTGAAAAATCTCATCTGCAAGTATTTCTTCAAATCCCGCAAAAGTTCTAACCACAATTTTCATAAATTATTTTCTTTATCATCTATTTCTTCAAAATCTACGTAAATATCATTCTCAATTTTAGATTTTTCAGTTTTATCTTTCATTTCTTGAAAAGGATTTTTCACTTCCTTTTTTAACAAATCAGTATCATTTTCTTTGTTTTTAAATCCAGTAACTTTAAAAAACATCTGCTTAATTGTTGAAATTCCTCTCTGAAGTGTTGAAATCATAAAAAATATCCCAAAGACTCCAAATATTCCCTTAAGCAATGGGGTCTGGTATAGTCCTTGAATGGTATTATTAAACCAAATATTCAAAGGGTTTAGTGTCATTATTTCTCCAAAAATTGGGAATCCAACACTTGCAGTATAAATAATAATTGAAATACCTGCTATATGGTTTTCATATTTTAGTTTTTCTAGCTTAGAGTTGCTGTATTTAAATTTAGAATTAAATCCCACACTTGAAATTAAACTTAACATAGATTTTTTTTTATTTAATTTACCAGCCAAGTAGAGAGACAATATAAAACCACCAAGTAAATAAGTAATATTTGCTTGATTAATACTCATTGCACTTTCTTGAATACTATTTAGTGAGTTTGTATAAATTAAGTTGCTTAAAAGAAAATATTTTAACCCAGATAATATATAATTTATAGGGTTGCTTGGTTTAAGTCCAGTCAATAAAATTTCAGGAATTTTGACTAAAATCCCCCAAACTAAATTGAAAATAATTATTACTATGCTTAAATTAAACAGATGTTCTAAAAAAATCATATTTACAAATATAGTTTAAAGGTTAATATTTGATTAATTAACTAAGTTTTTTACAAATCCAGTTATATTAGTTGAAAATTCTTAATTATGAATCTTAAAATAATTTTTTTCTTACTCTTTTTATGTGCAAAAGGATTATTGGTATTTGGACATCAAGGAATGTGGATTCCTTCACTTTTAAAAGTTATTGAAGGTGAAATGCAAAGTAATGGTTTAGAGCTTTCAGCTGAAGATATTTATAGTATTAACCACTCAAGTTTAAAAGATGCAATAGTGCATTTTGGAGGGGGATGTACTGCTGAAGTGGTTAGTAAACAAGGTTTAATTTTAACCAATCATCATTGTGGTTACAGTCAAATCCAGCAACATAGTTCTTTGGAAAACAATTATTTGAAGGATGGATTTTGGGCAATGTCAAAAAGTCAAGAACTTACAAACCCTGGGCTCACAGCTACTTTTATTGTAAGTATTAAAGATGTAACATCAGAAGTCTTTAAAGATGTTTCAGATGTAAATTTGGAAGATTCAAAAAAAAACATTTCTAAAAATATTTCAAGAATACAAAAACAAGCTGGAAATCAACCCAATTACAAATACATTGTTAAGCCTTTTTATTATGGAAATAAATATTATTTAATCACTTCTAAAACCTACAAGGATGTAAGATTAGTAGGTGCTCCACCTAGTTCTATGGGTAAGTTTGGTGGAGATACTGATAATTGGATTTGGCCTAGGCATACCTGTGACTTTTCAGTTTTTAGAATATATTCTAATACTAATAATGAACCCTCTGAAATTTCAAATGAAAACATACCCTATCAGCCAGAAGTTGCGCTAGATATAAAAATTAGTGGTATTAAAGAGAATGATTTCAGTATGGTATTCGGTTTTCCCGGTAAAACAGAACAATACATTACTTCAAATGCAGTAAATAATTATTTAAATAAGATTTTACCAGCAAGAATTGAAATGCGAAAAAACAGTTTGAAACATATCGATTTAGCTATGGATTTAAATGAATCAAATTACATAAAGTATGCTTCGAAACAGTCTAGAGTTAGTAATGCTTACAAGAAATGGATTGGTCAAGATCTAGGATTAAGAAAAAAGAAGGCCATTGAGAAAAAACAAATAGAAGAACAAATTTGGAAAAGAAAAAACACTTCAAATAATGAACTTTTAAATAAGTTGTTTGTTCTTGAAAATAATAAAATAAAATATCAACTAGCCTACAGTTTATTTATTGAACTTTGGTATTATGGGCCGGAAATTATTCGTTTCTCAAATGGGTTTGAAAAGTTAAAATCTGTGGATGATTTTAGTAAAGAGATTAAGAAAAAACAAAAAAATATCGCTGGCTATTTTAAAAATTATGATGTTAATGTGGATGAAAATATTTTCAAATCGTTACTTCCCATTTATTTAAAACATTTAAATGATAATTTAGAATCAGAATCTTTAAATGATATAATTAGTGAATTCAGTGATACAGATCAGTTTGTAGAGAATTTATACAATAAAAGTCATCTAACAACTTTAGAAGATTCCAAAAATATTTTACAACTAAGTCATAAAAAGTACTTGAAGTTTTTACAAAAAGACCCTGCTATTAAATTTTCAAAAGAATTATACAGACATTTTAAGGATATTATATTACCTAAATACAGGAATTATGAACAAGAACATCAAATTTTGATGAAAAAGTATTTAAAAAGTTTGATGGAAAGTGATACAAGCAAAGTGTTTTTTGCCGATGCTAATTCAACTATGCGTCTTAGCTATGGAAAGATAGAAGGTACAATGCCTAGAGACGGGATGTCTTATAGGTGGTTTACAACTATTGATGGAATAATTGATAAATTTAATACTGGTAATTCAGATTTTAAAATACCAACTAGATTAAAAGATTTATACGACCAAAAAAAATATGGTAAATATGGCTCTAACGGGACATTAAACATTTGTTTTTTGGGTTCTAATCACACAACTGGGGGTAATTCAGGAAGCCCAGCGTTAGACTCTAAAGGAAGATTAGTAGGTATTAATTTCGACAGGACTTGGGAGAGTACTATGAGCGATATTTTATTTGATGAGGATATTTGTAGAAATATAATGGTTGATATAAGATATGTATTATGGGTAATTGATATTTATGCTGAGGCAGGTCACTTAGTTGATGAAATGAATTTAGTAACAGACTAATTATTTTCCAATATAATTTGGTTTTCTTTTTTCGAAAAATGCTTTAACACCCTCTTTGTGATCATCAGAAGAAGCAGCTGTAATTTGTAATTTTTTTTCAAGTTCTAACTGCTCTTTTATACTATTTCCATTGCTTTTGTTTAATAATTCTTTTATTAATCCAATTGATTTTGTAGGCATTTTACTTAGTTTTTTTGCAAATTCTAAAGCAATTTCATAACCATTCCCATCATTAACAGCTTTAAAAATCATTCCTATTTCTTCAGCTTCACTAGCTGATATCTTCTCCCCACTAAACATAAGCCCAGCCGCTTTTTGTTTTCCTATAAGTCTGGGTAAGTTATAAGTTCCAGCGCTATCTGGCACAAGCCCAATATTTACAAAAGATTGAATGAATTTTGCAGATTTCCCTGCAAACGTAACATCGCAACATATAGCTAGGTTTGCCCCAGCACCAGCTGCAATCCCATTAACATAGCATATTATAGGTTTTTTAATTCCATAAATCATTTCAACTATTGGATTGTATGTATGTTCAATTATTTGATCAATTGAAGGTCCATCTTGTCTGGTTGCTTCTTCTAAATCTTGACCAGCACAGAACGCTCTACCAACACCTGTTAAAACAATTGCTCTTACATTAATATCTTTTTTACATTTATTTAAAGCATCTAAAAATTCATCAGCCATTTCATAATTAAAACTATTTAAAAGTTCAGATCTATTTAGTTTAATTTCAGCAATACTGTCTGATATTTGAAATAATATATTTTTGTAATTCATTATTTAGTTTTAAGTTATTTATTGAACAATATCATATTGTTAAAAAATTATTACGATTTTCGCACAAATTAACTAAAAATTTAATGTCTCAATTCTATTCTTTAAAAGTAAATCAAATCAAAAAAGAAACTCATGATTCGGTATCTGTTTCTTTTGAAATTGAATCTAAATTAGCAAATGATTTTAAATTTATCCCAGGTCAATATATTACAATTAAAATTAACATTAATGGTGAAGATTGCAGAAGGTCTTATTCAATTTGCTCATCATCAAACGAAAAATTAACAGTTGCAATTAAAAAAGTTTCAAATGGAAAGATGTCTAATTTTATCAATAACAAATTAAAGACAGGTGATTTTATAGATGTCTCAAAACCTCAAGGTAACTTCAAATTAGAAAATATAGATTCAAGTAATAATAGAAAGTTTGTTGCCTTTGCCGCAGGTTCCGGTATAACGCCAATACTATCTATGATTAAAGAAATTATTTTAAAAGAAAGAAACACTCAGTTTCTTCTTTTTTATTCAAATAAAACATCTAACGACGTGATGTTCAAAAGCGAAATAAATTCACTTTTGAATGATAATTTTTCTGTAAAATACATTTACACTAGAGAAGAAACAGATTTAGAATTGTATAATGGAAGAATTGATGAGAATAAAACGACACAATTACTTAAATCGGAAATGTCATTTTTAAATGCAGATGGCTTTTATTTATGTGGTCCTGAAGAGATGATTTTTTCTGCAAAAAAAGTATTAGAATCATTTGATGTTAGCAATGAAAAAATAAATTTCGAATTATTTACAACTCCCGTTCTTGAAAAAGAAGAATCCACTTCAATGGTTAACGAAAATGACTTTAGTGGCAGTTCCAATGTTACAGTTATCTGCGATGATGAAGAAGTGGAATTTTCACTCGACTCTAGCGGAGAATCTATTCTTGATGCCGCAATGGAACAAGATCTTGATGTTCCTTTTTCTTGTAAAGGGGCAGTTTGTTGTACATGTAAAGCAAAAGTAAAAACTGGAAAAGTCACAATGGACGCAAACTATGCACTTTCAGAGCAAGAAGTTGATGAAGGTTATATCCTTGCATGTCAGGCACACCCGGCTAGTGCAGATGTTACTGTAGACTTTGATTATTAAAACAAAAACTATAATTTAGACTAAATGATGAATAAAAAAATTTTCTTAATATCATTTTTATTTATTTTATTTCAGTTTCAATCTCAAGTTAAAGATTTAGGAGAACCATTAAGTTGGACAACTAAACAAACTACGTTTCAATCTGTCCCTAAAATAGTCTTACCTAATTTTAACCTTTCAGATCAGTTAATCTCAGATAGTTCTTATTATTCTGGAGAAATGAAACCTTTTAAATTTGGAAAGGAATACGACGTTGATATTAACTTTTTTGAAAATTCTAAAGTTTTTAATTTAAACGAGGGAGTGTTAAGATTAATTGAAATAAATTCTAAAAATGCTGTATCTATAAATATAATATTTGATCAATTTTATTTAGAGAAAGGCTCTTACTTATATCTTCACAACAAAAGTTATAATTTTTATCTCGGTGCATACACTAGTGAAAATAATAACTCTCAAAATATTTTAGGAACGGATTTAATAAAGGGAGATAAAATTATTATTGAATTTTTTGAACCAAATAATAATATTGGGAAGTCTAATCTTCATCTTTCTAAAATTATACATGGATATAAGGATATTGATAATTTCTTTAATTTAGGAGTGAACGAATCTGGTGCATGCAATATGGATGTGATATGTCCAGATGGGTTGCCGTGGGAAAAAGAAATTTCCTCAGTAGCTCGAATTATGAATGGGGGAGGCCTTTGTACAGGAACTTTAATTAATAATACATTTCAAGATGGAACTCCATATTTCCTAACTGCCGATCATTGTGGTCCAGCCAACATGGGTAGTGCAGTTTTTAGGTTTAATTATGATAGTCCAATTTGTGGTTCTCAAACAATTGCAAATAGTCAAAGTCCTGTAGGAGCTCAACAAACTGTCAATGGATCTTCATTAGTCGCTTCAAATAGTTATTCAGACTTTGGGTTGATTCTTTTAAATACTGTTCCTGATTCATCTTATGACATTTGCTATTCTGGGTGGAATAATTCTTCATTATTGCCTAACTCTGCAGTTGGAATCCATCATCCAAATGGGGATGTTAAAAAAATATCATTTGATGATGATCCGCTTCAAACATCTTCCTCCGGAGGGACTAATAATATGCTTAGGATTGAGTCGTGGGAAAGAAATACAACTACAGAAGGTGGATCTTCTGGTGCTGGACTTTGGGATCAAGATCATTATTTAGTTGGGCAATTATACGGTGGCCAAGCAGCATGTGGTAATAGTTCCTATGATATTTACGGTAGGTTTTCTCTTTCTTGGACTGGAAATAATTCCACATCACCAAATTCAAGATTAAGGGATTGGCTTGACCCGTTAAATAGTGGGTTAACTGAAATTGCAACATACTGTCCAAATTCTACTCCGCTTTTACAACTTGATGGTGGTTTAACTAGCACAAACTCCAACGAAGATTATTATTGCTCTAAATGGATTCCATTAGAATTTAAATTATCAAACTCAGGATCTAGTGCGATTAATTCCGCATTGATATTTATTTATATTGATACAGTTTTGGCCAGGCAACATTTATGGACAGGCTTATTAAATCCTGGCGCCTCTATTATTGTAAACCTAGATACTTCAATTTTAGTACAAGATCCAGGTGAGCATGATCTGGATCTTGAGATTGTAAAATTAAATGATTCATTAGATTTAAACGAAACAAATAATAATTTATCGTTTCGATTTTCTAACTTCCCCGAAACTAGCTTGTTGCGTGTTTTAATAGAACTCGACTGTTGGGGAAGCGAAGTTTCGTGGAATATAATTAATGATTCTTCAGGAAATATTTTGTACGAAGTTCCTTTTGATACCTATTCCGATAATTCCTCAGCGGAGACAGTAAATAATAATATATGCCTTACAGATGGCTGTTACCGATTTAATATTTTTGATTCCTACGGAGATGGAATGTACGGCTCTCAATATAGTTCTTGTAGTATAGATGGTAATTACAGTATAATAAATCAATGGGACACTTATACTTTTGTAACTATGAATATAGCTAATGCTGACTATGGAGACTCAACCTATAATAACTTTTGTGTAAATAATACGGGTATAAATCATACTAAAGATAATATTGAAATTAAACTTTATCCCAATCCATCAAGTTCTAATCTAAATATTTTAATGTCTAGTTTTATATCACCTACAAACTTTGAAATATTAGATATTAATGGAAAAATGGTTAAAAAATTCGTAATGAATTCTAATAAATACTTTTTAAATATTGATACTTTGAGTAAAGGATTTTATTTGTTAAAATTTCACAACTCATCTGGCATTAAGTCTGTAATGAGTTTTATTAAAAATTAAAAATTTGAATATTGTAATAACAGGATGTTCTAAAGGTATTGGATTTGAATTAGTTAAGATTTGGGCTTTAAATCATAAAGTTTATGGTATATCTAGAAATCTCAAAGCACTAAAATCCCTTAAATCTGTTCTTAAAAATCCTGATAATTTTGAGTTTATTGCTGAGGATATAAACAATTTAAATATTGAAATTGTTAACCGTTGGATTGACAAAAGTAATGTTGATATTTTAATTAATAACGCTGGTATACTTATTAACAAGCCATTTTCCACTATAGATTATCAGGATTATAAAGATGTAATGGACATAAATTTTTGGGGAGCTTTCAATATGTCTAAATTGCTTTTAGAAAAACTTTCTTGTTGCAATGGCCAAATTATTAATATCTCTAGCATGGGGGGGGTTAATTTTAGTTCAAAATTTCCTGGCCTTTCACTTTACAGTTCTTCAAAAGCTGCTTTGACAGTTCTAACTGAATGTCTAGCAGAAGAACTAAAGCCCAAAAATGTTAGAGTTAATGCTCTTGCGCTTGGTGCTGTACAGACAGAAATGTTAGATAAAGCCTTTCCAGATTATAAAGCAGATGTTTCTGCAGTAAATATGGCTTCTTTTATTGTAGATTTTATAAATTCTTCCTCCGGTATTATCAATGGACAAATAATAAGACTTGCTAAAAGCAATCCTTGACCTCTGATTACCAGCATTATATCTTATAACTTTAAATTTTGTTGATATTTAAGAGGAAAAAGTTTGAGAATAAAAAATATCATAGTATGTTTGCACCCCGAAAAAGTTATTTAAGTATTTGAATCATTAATTTTAAAAAAAAATACTTATTTTTTTTTCATTATTCTTGTGTGATTTAAATATTCGTTTACCTTTGCCGGCCGATTGTAATACTAAACGTAGTTTTACATCGTTACAATGAGTGTTTAACTCATTTAAAATATTTAAGTTCTTTGAAGTATTGAAGTATAGAATTAAAAGACTAGCAACCCCTGAGATTTGTTTCAACAAAACTTAAAGTTATAATTACAATGGAGAGTTTGATCCTGGCTCAGGATGAACGCTAGCGGCAGGCTTAACACATGCAAGTCGAACGGTAACAGAAAAAGCTTGCTTTTTGCTGACGAGTGGCGAACGGGTGCGTAACGCGTATGCAACCTACCTTCTTCTGAGGAATAGCCCAGAGAAATTTGGATTAAAACCTCATGATAATATTTATTCGCATGTTTAAATATTTAAAATTTCGATGGAAGAAGATGGGCATGCGTAACATTAGTTTGTTGGTGAGGTAATGGCTCACCAAGACTACGATGTTTAGGGGGTCTGAGAGGATGATCCCCCACACTGGTACTGAGACACGGACCAGACTCCTACGGGAGGCAGCAGTGAGGAATATTGGTCAATGGACGAAAGTCTGAACCAGCCATGCCGCGTGAAGGATGACTGCCCTACGGGTTGTAAACTTCTTTTGTATAGGAAGAAACCCCTCTACGTGTAGAGGGTTGACGGTACTATTCGAATAAGCACCGGCTAACTCCGTGCCAGCAGCCGCGGTAATACGGAGGGTGCGAGCGTTATCCGGAATTATTGGGTTTAAAGGGTGCGTAGGCGGAAATTTAAGTCAGTGGTGAAAGCCTGCAGCTTAACTGTAGAATTGCCATTGATACTGAATTTCTTGAATCTAATTGAAGTAGGCGGAATATGACATGTAGCGGTGAAATGCTTAGATATGTCATAGAACACCGATAGCGAAGGCAGCTTACTAAGTTAGTATTGACGCTAATGCACGAAAGCGTGGGGAGCGAACAGGATTAGATACCCTGGTAGTCCACGCCGTAAACGATGATTACTCGCTATTGGCGATACACTGTCAGTGGCTAAGCGAAAGTGATAAGTAATCCACCTGGGGAGTACGATCGCAAGGTTGAAACTCAAAGGAATTGACGGGGGCCCGCACAAGCGGTGGAGCATGTGGTTTAATTCGATGATACGCGAGGAACCT
>ENA-ORDA01000629-ORDA01000629.1-marine-metagenome-genome-assembly--contig:-NODE-629-length-34005-cov-5.562456_pt1 | contig 34005 bp, 33 predicted proteins | sample MGYA00237778_ERZ508506 | MGnify/ENA primary metagenome ERZ508506 (study PRJEB26177, sample SAMN06267891) | marine metagenome | isolation source: Monterey Bay, California, USA | place: Pacific... | reverse complement strand
CGTCAGTATTATTGCTGACCTGCTGCGCCCAAACAGCAGCATCTTCACTTGCAACAATGGTTCCAGACTGGCCGGCTGCAATCCACCTGCCCGCTGCATCGATGTCCACACCCCTTAGAGTTTGTGCGGTATCGCTGGTAGCTGCAGTCCAGTTATTGCCATCGGCGCTGTAAAGAACCGTACCTCTTTCACCGACGGTAACCCACCCGGCTAGCGCCGCGGGCTGCATAGCCAGAAGCACAAAAAAGAAATAAAGAAGACGGAGCTTTTCTGAATAACGCATTTTCACACAGTGACCAAAAGGTTGAGTCGGGTGCCTCTTAAAGACTGCCCAATAGGGTTGTTTCACGCGGTTGTGAAACCTGTATCCCCGCTGATTGTTTAGCAGATGTTAAAACAAATTTAAGTTTTTTACTCAAAGCCATCAATCTCACAGCTCAGCAGTCTTCCGACAGCGATCGATGAAGCCAACAAATTGATCGTCGGCGCAGCATGCACGCTGAGAACCACTCATAACGCTTACGCCAATAATTCAGGAAAGCTGGATCATTTTTTGACACTAAATACAGTCAGCTACGCCCAACTCACCAAAGCGCTAAATTTGCTGAGCAATGTTTTAGCTAGAGGATGTTTCGCGCCCCAGAACACCCTCAGTATGGCAGGTGCAAACGTAAGGTTTACCGAAGAGTTAGGTAAGTTATGCTTAGTAATCTGTATTAATTGAAGACATAAGGAATTTGTATGGCTGTTCAGGAGTTTGTTGCGCCAAAGTCTCTGCCCGAGGCTCAAGGTATTTTCGCCAACGACGGCAGCGCCTCATGGTTAGCTGGAGGAACAGACCTATTAGTCGGTATGCGCTTGGGAATGCGCGACCCCAGTCGCATTATTGATTTAAAACAAATTCCAGAATTGATGGCATTAGAAGTCAGTGACGATTCAATTCTCATTGGTGCCGCAGCCTCCGCCTACGATATTTTACATAACAGTGAGATTGGTAGCCTGTGTCCTGGTTTAGCCGATGCTTTGGACCTGATCGGCTCTACCCAAATTCAAGGGCGTTGTTCCGCCGGAGGCAATCTCTGCAATGCATCCCCCGCCGCAGACAGCATCCCAGCGCTTATTGCCAACGGTGCAGTTTGCCGAATTTTAGGTAGCTCGGGTGAGCGACTTTTACCCGTAGAAGACTTCCTTGTAGGCCCGGGTAAAAATGCCTTAGAAGAGGATGAACTGCTGGTGCAGCTCGTTTTGCCCAAACCCATGCTGGGTACCTCTGATGCCTATTTGAGACTGACCCCAAGAACCGAAATGGATATTGCGGTGGCGGGCACAGGAGTCTCTATAACGTTGGATACCACTGGTGTCTGCACCGCAGCACGGGTTGCCATTGGCGCTGTTGCCCCAACGGCGTTGCTCATTGAAGCCGCGGGACAGGCGTTAGTTGGCTCAAAACTGGAGGACGATGCGATTGACCGTGCCGTTACTGCAGTCCGGGCTGCAGCAAGTCCCATTTCAGACAAGCGCGGCAGTGCACAATATCGAACCCACGTTGTGGGAGTGCTCGTGAAAAGGGCTATTCAACGCGCTCAGGCACGAATTAACGCGGGAGCAAAGGCATGAGTACACCACTCAATAAACTTCCTATACAGGCTGTCATTAACGGTGAGCCCAAAATGTTCTTGGCCGCTCCCGGGCAGGTTCTGGCCGACGTGCTGCGGGATGAGCTCGAACTCATTGGCACCAAGATTGGCTGTAACACCGGTGATTGCGGCGCCTGCTCTGTCCTCGTCAATGATCGACTAGTGTGTTCCTGCCTTGTATTGGCTGCTGAGGTTGAGGGTCAGTCAGTACAAACCATTGAGGGCATTGCCGACGGCGCAGTGCTCCACCCGGTACAACAAAAGCTGTTGGAACATGGCGGGTTGCAGTGTGGTGTTTGCACTCCTGGTGTTGTCGTCGCCGCCAAGGCGCTGCTCGATAGCAACCCCAATCCCACCGAAGAAGAGGCCCGATACTGGTTGGCAGGCAATCTGTGTCGCTGCACCGGCTACGACAAAATTATTCATGCAGTGCTAGATGCTGCCGAAGCCATTCGCGAAGGAGCCGCCTCATGAATGCCAAGCAGGAGTTCAAAATTGTTGGCACCAGGCCGATTCGCCCTGATGGCTTAGACAAAGTCACCGGTCGGGCGCGCTATGGTGCAGACCTTAATATGCAGGGCCAAATCTACGGGCACATCCTCCGCAGCCCCCATGCCCATGCCAACATTAAGAGCATCGATTGCAGCAAGGCCCTCGCTATGGAGGGTGTCTTGGCGGTCATGACAGGAGAAGACCTCGCCGAGCCTGGAAATACCGTTTTAGGCAGTGGAGAAGGCGCCATCGCGCTGAAAGACTTGATTCCCATGGTCATGTCCCAAGGGAAGGTCTTGTTTCACGCCCAAGCGGTTGCTGCTGTTGCAGCGACAACAACTGCTCTGGCAGCCGAAGCGGCGGCCGCCATTGAAGTTGTTTACGAGGTGCTGCCCGCGGTTACAGATATGCACGAGGCACTCGCCGATAGTGCCCCCATTTTGCATAGCGATCGCTTTCCCGACGGCAAATCCAAAGAACCGACCAACCTGGCAGCAGCGATCACGATGCAAGTCGGGGAGCCCGACGCGGCTTTTGAGCGAGCTGATGTCATTGTAGAGCGCACCTATTCGGTACCTATGTGCCATCAGGGCTACATAGAACCCCATGCCTGTGTTGTCAGGGTTGATGCGGCGAAACGGGTCGATCTTTGGTGTTGTACCCAAGGGCATTTCACTGTTCGCCAATACACAGCAGCGGTTACCGGTATTAGTCTGGGTAACATTCGCGTGACACCCTCAGAGATAGGCGGGGGCTTTGGCGGTAAGACCACGGTTTATCTGGAACCGATTGCAGTGATACTGGCGCAGAAGTCTGGAAGGCCGGTGAAAATAGTCATGGATCGAGGCGACGTATTTCGTACGACGGGCCCTGCTCCGGGTGCCACAACCCGCGTAAAGCTGGGCGCCACCAAAGAGGGCAGGCTAGTCGCAGCCGATGTCGAGTGCCTCATGGATTCCGGAGCCTACAACGGTAACCCCGCAGGCATTCCCGCCTTTATGGCAACCGCCTGTTATAAATTAACTGATGCGCGCTCTTCGGGCCGTTCGGTGTATACCAACAAACCAAAAATACATGCCTATCGAGCACCCAGCATGCCTCAGGTCACTTTGGCCTTTGAATTAGTGATGAATGAAGTGGCCGCCGAGCTGAAAGTCGACCCCTTAGAATTTCGTCTCAACAACGCAGTAGAAGAGGGCGACGTCAATATGATGGGCGCCCCCTACAAACGCATCGGCCTTCGTGAATGCCTGGAGGCGGCACGCAGCCACCCGCACTACCAATCGTCTGTTGCAGACGGCGCGGGTCGAGGGATTGCAGCAGGGTACTGGATTAACGCCGGCATGCAATCGAGTGCCACGCTTAACGTCAGTCCCGATGGCAGTGTATCGCTTCTCACGGGCAGCCCAGATATTGGCGGGTCCCGAGCCTCCATGGCAATCATGGGCGCTGAGGTGCTGGGTATTCCTATTGAATCCATCTACCCTCAGGTTGTCGCAACCGATGCCGTGGGGCACTGCGATGTCACTGGCGGTAGTCGTACAACACTGGCCACGGGCCAGGCGGTAATTCAAGCTGCAGATGAACTGGTGGCAGAGTTGTGCCGTCGAGTTGCCCTTGAGTGGGATGTGCCAGAAGATGAAGTCATGTGGTCAGATGGTGCTGCGCATCATGGTGAGAAATCTTTAAGCTTCAAAGACCTTGCGAGCCGCGCCAGCGCCATGGGCGGGCCGCTTACGGTATCAAGCTCCCTCAATTCGACCAGTGCCTCACCGGGCTTTGGCGTACACATCTGCGATGCCGAAGTCGACAAAGAAACGGGCCGTACCACCATTACCCGATATACCGTTATTCAAGATGCCGGTAAGGCCATTCACCCAACCTATGTCGAAGGCCAAATGCAAGGAGGTGCAGCCCAAGGCATTGGCTGGGCACTCAATGAAGAATACGTTTATAACGATCAAGGCGTATTGGAAAATGCAGGCTTTCTTGATTACCGCATTCCCGTGGCTTCAGACCTACCTTTCATCGATACGGTGATTGTTGAAGTCCCAAATCCATTGCACCCCTACGGTGTGAAAGGGGTGGGTGAGGTTCCCATCGTGCCGCCCATGCCGGCTGTAGCACAGGCAGTGTTTGATTCTGGCAATATCAGAGTAATGGATTTGCCTTTAAACCCAGCCAAAGTTGCGGCAGCAATCATTGAAGGCCCATAGATAAAAAACGAGCGGTGCCGCATTTCACCAACGATGGGCTTGAGCGGAAGGCCTATCAAAGCGCCGACATTGACTGAAGCGAGGCGCTAGTGTCCTTTAGCAACTCAAAGCCTCAGGAAGCAGCGAGTACCGAAAAATTTCTCAAATAGAACGTCCATACTCGCTTCGACTTACGCAAACAGCTGACAACCCAATTAAGGTCTAATAATGACAGGGCCCCGCTACATGCTATTAAGCGCCCTCGCATTTGCGTTGATGGGGGCCATGGTCAAGATTGCAAGCGCAGAGGGCCTGCCCCTTCTCCAGATCATATTCGTGCGAGCCATTATCTCTGTACTTTTATGCCTCATCGCTATCCGTCGCTCGGGCTCCAACCCTCTAGGTCGTCAACGGGGGCTATTGTTAGCACGCGGGGTGGTCGGGTTTCTGGCGCTGACTGGGGTTTTTTATGCCTTCATAAACTTACCCTATGCACAGGCCACCGTTTTGCAATATTTGCACCCCGTCTTTACAGCGGCCCTCGCATTCTGGTTTCTCGCCGAGCGCCCCACTCCGGCCACACTTATCTGTATTGCCCTTAGCCTTTTAGGATTGGGCTGCGTGGTCTACCCTTATCTCCAAAGCACCAACACCTCGGTTATGCCAATAGCGGCGGTGTTGGCGGGGCTAGGTGGCGCTCTGGGCAGCGGCATTGCTTACACCCTGGTGCGAAAGCTGGCAGCCACCGAGCACCCCTCGGTCATCGTCCTGTATTTCCCCATGGTTTGTGTTCCTGCAACGCTTTTACTGGGGGCCGGGGATTTTATCTGGCCCAGCCAAATCGGCTGGTTAACGCTACTGGGGGTGGGCTGCTTTACCCAACTGGGCCAAATTTCTCTCACCAAGGCCATGCAAACCGACTCGGCCAGTCGAGCTACCAGCTTGAGCTACCTTCAAATAGTATTTGCCGCAGGTTTGGGTTGGCTTTTATTTAAGGAGGTTCCTGCCACTGCTACTGTAATCGGTGCCGCTTTTATACTTTTTGGCGCCCTAATCAGCGCAGCCTTGCAGCCCAATCCGGATAAAAAGCGAGGCACTGGCAACGCGTAAAAAGCGTGGCATCAAGCGGAACCTAATCACCTGCTGCTTATCGAAGCCACCATGTCGGCAGCCAAGAACACGCTCAGCGCCTATTGGTATCCCCTCGCAAACCACTGGTGGAAATGATGGGTGGGACCATCCATCACAGGAGAGAAGATGCCGCCGTTAAAGGCACTGGAGCCGCGCCCCCGCTGCATGCCTTCAACCACCGAGATATCCTCTGAAAACACTTGAGACCATGCCCCGTGCAAACTTCTACGCCTTTGCAGCGTCTCATCATCGAGGGCGTTAGCCCCCGCATAAAAAAACTGCAGCCGCTCCCGGGTTTCATCCGGCGCTACCGAGGTTAAAATAATCGCAAAAAAATGATCGGCTTGCAGACCCAGGAGCACATTGGGGTACAACGACAAATATTCCCCTGTCTTGAGTCGCTCACCGTCCCAATTGGGGAAAACTGGTAGTGGTGGGCCCTCACTACGCTCCAGGTCGTAGGTATGGGTACCCTGCCCCGATGCCACCTCATCGACGATCAAATTGTAATGCTGCGCCAGAGGGGAGTAACTGTTGAGATCAGGGTGAATCGAAGGCAGGTGGTAAGACTCACAGTAGTTCTCGACGGCCAACTTATAATTGCAATTGACCGTGAGTTCTAGGGTTCCAAAATCGCCCGGATCGTTAGCCAGATGCTGCGAAAAATCGGTGCCTGCCAAGGCCTGCCAACGCGCAGTAATAGGCGCTAAAAGGGTTTCTATGGGACATGCTTCACCGGATAAATTAATAAAAATCATCCCGAGATACTCGGCACTGCGCACCTCTTTGAGCGCATGTTCTCGGCAATCGAATCCGGCAGTCTCGTGTATACCCATACCACCAATATTGGGCGTTGCCTTTAATTGCCCGGATAAATCGTATCCCCAGCGATGATACGGACAACGAATCATCAATCCGGCTTGAGACGTTTCACTAACCAGCTGCATACCGCGATGGCTACACACATTGTGGAATACCCGAACGCAACCCTCGGCATCGCGAACCATAAATAAAGGTAAGTCCATAAACATTATGGGCACGGTCACACCTGACCCGCAGACCTCACTGGAAAAGCTAAGAGCAGCCCACGTGCGTCCCAAGACATGATCTCTTTCAAAAAGCCAAAAATCACGATCTGTGTAAGCCACATTGGGCAGACCGGATGCAACGTTTATGTCACTCTCAACCTGAATCATGGTGTGACCATGATGCCCACTCTCAAAAAAACTGCCATCGCTCATAGCACTGAACTCCAAGACACAGACGCAGGTCTATTCATTAAAAATTGAACACGACAAACTAGTTAAACCCTCAATACTAGATTCTTGGCCGACACATTTTCTGCAAGCAAACAACCCGGCGGTGCCGCTACTGTTAGTGAAACTGCCAGACAAAATCTTTAGCTCCAGGGGAAAGGACTGTTAGAAACCGGATGTAAAGCACCCTCTTCATAACGTGAAAGTCGGAAGGGTTTGAGAAGGTCGGGGCTGCCTCCACAAATTTTATCGGCCACCAAATCACCAACGCCAATCATCTTGTAACCGTGATTCGAATCGGCGATGACAAAGCAGTTCTCACAAACCTCATCAAAAACAGGAAAGCTATCTGGCGTAAAGGCGCCAATACCGCCCGAGGGCTCTCGCTTAAAGCGCGGGGTCATACCGGAGAAACGTGACTGACAGTGTGCCAAGGCAGACACCCACATATCGGCAAAATCGGGGCCAACAACAAACTCTGGGGAAGCTGGACCGTAAGGGTCTACTGCTACCTCATCCACGGGCTTGTCGATAATAAAAGGCGCGGCCCCACCCTGCACGCCGCCAAAGTGAAAATCGGGTTTGTAATAAATGCCCCACATATCGTCGGTGATCAAACGTCCATCTTCGTCAGAGTGTAAAGGAGCGTCAGTGTCGACGTGGATGACAGGAGGCATCGCGCCGTCTTCGGTCACCTGAAGCTTGGGGTCAACACCCAGAGTGCCTTCTTGCAAAGACCAATAAACCCACATTGGAATATTTTGCGATACGACGCCAGTGCTTGGATTCTTAATCGAAATTGATGAGGGAAGCCCGAGCATGTCCCAAAATTTAGGAACCCAAGGGCCCGCCGCAACGACCACATAGCCGCAGCTTATTTGGGATTGATCGGTATCAACCGCAACTATTGCGCCCGCCCCGTCGCGCACCATTGCAGTCACTGAAATGCCCGTAATTATGCGTACGCCTAAGGCTTCAACTTTGGCCGCCAATCCGTACATTGCGCGACTGTTATTGGCATAACCCCCAGATTTTTCATGAAGGACAGAGGTAATACCCTGAGCCCGCCAATCGGAAAAAAACGTTTTCATGTAGGCGTCGCTGTTCGCAGCGCCGTCGACAAAAACTGACTCGTAACCAATGGCCTGCTGTTGCTGATGAATGGAGGCGACGTCCTCGCGCATGGCCTCACAGCTGATCTGCATGTAACCCACGGGATGGTAGCTGTAAGTTTCGGGATCACTCTCCCAAACCTTGACAGAGTGTGCCATCAGCTCCCGCATTGCCGGTTGATAATAATTATTGCGAATCACGCCACAGGCGATACCCGTAGCACCGGCACAGATACCGGATTTATCTAAAACGATAATGTCCTCACCGCAGCCACGACCACTGCGCTGCAATCGCTTAGCAAGATGATAAGCCGTACTGAGTCCGTGAATGCCCGCGCCTATAATGATGAAGGGACTACTCTTGGGAATCATGGCATCTCACTTAACACTGACAAGTCTAGATGAGCCTGAGCCTACGCCCGCACATTCTGGTAGGCAATACACCAGGAAAATAAATTTCAACCGTGGATAAGCCCGCCAAAATGCCGCCTATTGATGGCCGGCAAGACGTCCATAGTTCTAGTTCCCCCGTACTTTATTTATAGCCGGTGCAGTGAACAGACTGATGCTTTTTCCCGAAGTGCTGTCTGCCACTGTTGTCATAAAAAAATAAGAGGATTTAATCCATTGGCCGACCTGTATCATTTAGCCTACGTTAGCGATGTCATGCTCCTGCAACCCGACGAAGAACCGAAACAGACTTTGGTGAATAGCCGGTTGCAAAGCATTTTAGAGACCGCAGCAAAAAACAACCAGAAATCGGATGTTACCGGTGCCCTACTGTTTTCGGGCAGGCACTTTGCACAAGTATTGGAAGGTCCTGAAGCAGCCATCAATGATAGGTTCAGGCTAATCTCACAAGATACCCGGCATCACAATGTCACCCCCCTGCTGTACGAGCCTGCAGGTGAAAGACAATTTAAGGGTTGGTCAATGGCTCTGTGCGTACCCGATGACCTGGATTCACCCCCCGTGATTGCCAATTCAAAACCTTCACCGGGAAGTGTTGAGGCAGGTAACCTGGGTCGAGGCATTGTCGCTTCTCTGGCGGCAGCTATCGATAAGCGCGCCCGTAAAGCCGTCTGACCATGACACCTAACTTGAAAACCCTGCCGCCTGAAAGGACCGCGCTCAGTCGTAACACGCTGCCTTAACCCTTCTTAAGGGGTGTTGGGGTGCTGCCCTAAAACGCACAGTGAAAACGTCGAAGTAGGTGGTTATGGACCAAGAGGCATTCGTTTCGAGTAGTCTGACCGCCTAAGAGCCGCAGAGTTTGTGCTGACTGCTCGATGAAGACGCTATTCGTAAATTGGCCGGCCAAGAATTGCTGCTATTTTGATCATGGCTATATTGAACGCCTGCGCGAAATTTTAACCGACGATATCGGTTGCCACTTTGATCCCTATGGTAACTGGCGGTGAATGGCATAAGGCGTTGCACTAGGCGCGGCTTTGCAGGGCCATTTCCATTTGCATCACAAACACTAAGACCTCGGCAACCGCACGATAAAGCTCTGCAGGTATCTCCTCGCCAAGGGGCACCTGCGAAAGTAATTGCGCCAATCGAGGATCCTCAACAACCGGCACCCCCGATTCTTCGGCCTTAGCTTTAATGGCATCGGCAATCTCACCGCTACCCGTAGCCACAACAACCGGGGCTTGGGAGCCGTCGTAGCGCAGGGCCACTGAAGACGGGTTTTTACGATTTCGCCCATCCCAGAAATATTCACTCATGCTTCAACACTTAAGCCCGGAGCATCCGATGACGGGTCGCTTCTTTGGGTCGTCGCATTGGCCGAGAGGGTTACCGCTCGAAAATTGCGGAAATTCAGCTGATTCTCTAGAGATGACATTGACCGCCGTAGCCACGCAGTTGTTTCGGGTTTGTCGCAGTCAAAAGCTACGCTGACAGCGGAGCCTTGTAACTGCAGCCGCACAACCACAGAACCCATCTCAGGAAATTCAAAGCATAAAGAGGCCTTCCAGCACTCCGGCTGATCGACCTCACGTGCTTCACGTTCAAGCTGCAACTGAATATCATGGAATTGTTCGCCCAGCTGCGCAGGCAGGGTAAACAGCCACCGCTGGCCCCCATCCTCTTGGGGTAAAGAAGCCAATTGCTGCTGGGAAATACCCTTAAGCAAGGCCGTTGCATTGTCTACAAGCTGATGCAGCGCCTTAATTTCGGTGGCACCCTCATCGAGATTATCTGCCAGAGCCAAAGCAACCGCCTGTATTTGCGACAAGTTGGCTTTACTTGACTGGCTAGCACGGTTGCCTCGGCCCGCGAGCAAGTCTACTTCGGTAAATAGCCCTGAGTCCCGCAGCCCTCGCTGCACCTCGCCCGCAGTCAAGCTTTCAACTTTTAGAGCTCGACCCCGCATGGCCCGAGTGAGCTCCTGTAACTCAGGCGATCCGAAGCGGGCTGCCTGCGTGCTGAGCTGGTTTAATAGGGCTGCTGGGCGCGGTGATCCGAGAGCCAAGGTTGTTGCTACGGCTCTCCCTCCAGCGTCGGCTCGAGGCAGGCTGGCATCGGGAAGTCGTCGCAGCACCAACTCTTGCCCAGCTTGCTTAACCTCCATAGCCATTCGAGTGCCCGCTTGAACAGGCAGGTCTGAACTGGCTGCAAAAGTCTTACCCCCTATTGACAGTAAAACCGCACCATTAGGGCGAGACTCAACGACTAAAGCCGTGAGTTGCTGCCCCACGCGCCAGTTCGACATCTGCACACCGAAGTTGCGCTGATCGACTCGAGCGGGTGTCAAAGTGAGTTGCAGCTCTTCCAATGGTCTAACACTCCATAACGTTCACTGAAATGACTTCTAAACTTTCTTGCTTATCGGACGCTCTAAGATACGATAAGGACAGACTTCGGAGTCAGCCCTCTCTTTAAGCCTCACACAAGGTATTAGCGACAGCATAACGCATGGATTTAGCAACTCTTTTAGGTTTATTGGGTGGACTAGCCGTTGTTGGCACCGCAATCTTTTACGGTGGCGCTGGCCCAACGTTTTATAACGTTCCGTCCATACTGATTGTAATTGGCGGTACCTTCATGACTGTTATGGTGAAGTTTTCCCTAAAACAGTTCCTTGGGGCCTTTAAAGTTGCGGGTCGCGCCTTTTCCAACAAAAGCCACGATCCAGAAAGCCTGATCGCAGAGATCGTAAATCTCGCGAATATTGGGCGTAAAGAGGGCTTGCTGGCCCTCGAAAAAGCGGCCATTTCTGAGTCGTTTTTAAAAGACGGTATCCAGATGCTCGTCGACGGTAGTAACCAGGAAGTCGTGAAAGCCGTCATGGCCAAGGATATGCAGCAGACTATGGATCGCCACAACTGGGGCGAGCGAGTTTGGCGCGCCGTAGGCGATGTCGCGCCTGCCATGGGTATGATCGGCACGCTCGTTGGTTTAGTCGGCATGCTCGTCAATATGAACGACCCAAAAGCTATTGGCCCACAAATGGCGGTCGCTTTGCTCACCACCCTGTACGGGGCGGTACTTGCCAACATGGTCGCTCTGCCGATTGCCGACAAACTGCACCTGCGCAAGAGTAATGAAAAACTGATCCACCAAATGTGTATCGACGGCGTTCTGGCCATTCAAGCAGGGCAGAACCCCCGGGTCATCGAAAGCATGCTAAAAGCGTATTTAGATCCGGCTCATCGCGATAAAAATGCGAACAGCGGCAAATGAGCGACGACGACGAGGAAGATTCAGGCCCCGCGGGATCACCCGCTTGGATGGCCACATTTGCAGATCTCATGTCGCTGCTGATGTGCTTCTTCGTGATCATTTTATCCTTTTCAGAGCTTGACGTGATCAAGTACAAGCAAATCGCTGAATCAATGAAGGATGCCTTTGGCGTTCAGCAAAAAATGGAGCTGACATCAATTCCTAAAGGCACCAGCGTGGTAGCGACCGAGTTTCAGCCGGGCATACCCGAACCAACACCCCTTGAGCGCATTGAACAGGTCACAACAAATCAAGACCTCAACTCCCTGCGTATTGGGAACCCTGACGCAAAAGAAACCGAAGCTCGGGAAGTAAAAGACCTCATCACCGAAGAAATGGAAATGCTCATTGAAGAGACTGAGCTTGATGCAGAAATGTTGCGCCGGCTGCTGAAGGCTGAAATTGAAGCAGGACAAATTGATGTGGAGAGCGAGGGTCGTACCATTGTAATTCGTATTCGGGAGAAAGGATCATTTCCCTCAGGCTCGGCACAACTTGATATCGGCTTTCTCGCGGTACTGGATAAAACCGGTTTCGCACTGAACGAAATTAAAGGCTTGATTTTTATCGAGGGCCATACCGATAACGTGCCCATCAATACTGCGCGCTATGGTTCAAATTGGGATTTGTCTGCGGCAAGGTCAGTCGCAGTCGCTGAGCGGCTTCTGGACGGCCCCAAGATGGATCCCATTCGATTGACCATTTCTGGCCATGCCGACACACGACCACAAGCTCCCAATCAATCTTGGGAAGGACGTGCGCAAAATAGGCGCGTCGAGGTGGTTGTTAAGCAACCGCTTAGTGAAAGCCAAAGCACGTTTATTCGGGAGATGCGAGAGACCAATCCAGAAGCTGTAAAAGCACTTGAAGATACCGGGATAAGGGCAAACCCATGAAACAGCTAGTATTGATGCACGAAGCAGCCCGGACACAATATGGAAGCAACAACGTGCAGCGTCCTACCAAGCTAAAGCTACAGTGGCTGCTGCTCGACAGTAACTGCCGACCACCGCTAAAGAGGTTTACACACGATGGCTGATTTAGAAAACGACTGCGGTAGAGAGTTTTTTCGGGTTGATGACGAGCTGCGCTTAAGCTGGAAAAAAGTTGAGCCCGACTCAATAACAAGCCTGACCGACCGAAACATGGAACTGCACAACTTGAATGCACATCTGCATACGCTCATTTCCACGGCATTTAGTAACTCGGCTGTGGTGGGTGAGGCTCTCGGGTTGTTGAATCGGAAAATTGAGTTGCTCAGTGGGGAGGAGGACAGCGCAAGCCTCAATCTCAAAACGGTTCCCGCAAATGTCAGTGGTTCAGGCCTAGCCTTTGCATCGAATGAACCCCTCACGCACAACGACTCTCTTGAGCTGACCCTGCTGTTGCTCCCGGTTAATGCTGCGGTTCGCGTCAGAGCCAGTGTCGTCACTTGTTCGGATTATCGGGGTAATGACTGGACCTATTGGATACGCTCACAATTCGACCCTAAGCAAGAAATTATTACAGAACAGATTGTTCAACACGTTAATCTAAAGCAAATGCATAGTTTGGCTTCCCGTCAAAAAAAACGTTAAGCCTGGCAGAGAAAAATTCGCTGTCGCCTAGGTCCAATCGGTGAGTTTAGAACGCAGTCGAGCAACTGCCTGACCATGAATCTGCGAGACTCGAGACTCACTGACATTCAGAACCATCCCAATCTCCTTGAGATTGAGCCCCTCGGTATAGTAGAGCGACAGCATCAGCCCCTCTTTTTCGGGTAAACGCCCAATAGCCTCGACCACGGCTTCGCGCCGTGCTGAGTCAAAGACGGTGTTAGTCGTCGCATCGACTTCTGTGGGCACATCCAACTCTTCAAGCTGGCCAATTCGAGCGCAGGCCAATTCTCCTGACAGTTGCTGGTAACTGTCCAAATCCATTTCGAGCTGATCCGCAATTTCCTGATCTGTTGCCGGTCGACCAACCCTTTGCTCAGCACGCTCTATCGCCGCCGCAACACGGCCCAAGTCACGTTGCACGCTTCTTGGCAACCAGTCACGGCTGCGCAATTCGTCCAGCATGGCACCGCGAATTCGGATAGCGGCATAGGTAGAAAACTGAGCCCCTGAATCGGCCTGATGGTCATCAGACGCCTTTAAAAGACCAATCAGACCCACCTGAATCAAATCATCCATTTCGATATGTGCGGGCAAGCGCACCAACAATTGTTGGGCGATGCGCTTTACCAGCGGTAAATGCGCTCGAACCAAGGCATCGCCCTGACTCGCCCCGCCGCAGGCGCCGTATTCTGATAGCTTAGCGCTAGTGCTGAGGTTCACTGGGCTGTCGCAAAAGCTGTTCAACGAAAAATCCCATGCCTGGGACCGCGCCGTCATAAATATTACTGGTCAGTCGTCGACCTGCATCGCGTATCGCCACTGCTGCAGGTGACCGCGGATAAAGACTCACCAACGCCGCGCGCTCCTGAACAGCCCGACGAAGGTAGGCATCCGAAGGCACTCCACCTAAATACCCTAAATCTACGTCGAGATATTTGTCCGCGACCGTTGTTAAACGCTCGTATACTTTTCGGCCCTGAGCCGGACTATCAATTTGATTCGTCAAAATTTCAAAGCGCCTCACACCGCGATCATTGCGCATCACTTTCATCAGCGCGTAAGCATCGGTCAGCGAAGCAGGTTCGTCACACACCACAACTACGACGGTTTTACAGGCCGAAACAAAGGTCTGTACCGTGGTATCAATGCCGGCACCGGTATCAACAATCAAAACATCAGGGGCGTCGATTTGTTCAGAGAAAGAGCGCACCAGATTGTTTTGCTCAGACTGATCAAGGCTAGCAAGCCGCGTCACACCGGAGGAAGCCGGTACGATTCGCAGGCCCTCAGGCCCCTCAACAATGACTTCAGAAAGTTGATGCGTGCCCGCCACAACGTCAGCGAGGGTTGGCCCTACAGACACACCCAAAATGACATCAACGTTTGCAAGCCCAAGGTCGGCATCAAGGAGAATGACATCTAAACCCTCCCGGGACATAGACACACCCAAATTAACAGCGATGTTGGTTTTACCAACACCGCCTTTGCCGCCTGTTACGGCGATTACATGCATGGACTTCTCCTGACTGAAAACTCCCTCATAAGACCCGAATCTTAAGGGCGTACAAGGTATCGACCCTGCATCGTAGCGCAGTCCGTACATCGCTGTCAGACCGCCACTTTAAGCTGGGCTGCCTGACGCTCCAGACTGCGTTTGGCAAGACGTTTGGCATTCGACAGCATTTCGTCACCGGACACCGATAGCAAGCTGTTTGTTCGCACATCATAGCGTCCCGCAAGGGCCAGTTCACTCGCCACGACGGCGTCAATTACGGCACCGAGGGAGGTCGCCTCATCAACCTTGGTCGTTATGACACCGGCCAATGGCAGGTGACAACAATGATCAAGTATTTCACGTAAATGATCGCTGCTCGCAGTAGCAGGAAGGGCAACAAACGCTGCGAGGCCTCCGCGCTGACGTGATAGCAGCGTTAGCACGGGATCCTGGGATCCTAGCGCTGGGCTCAATGCCGGTGTGTCAATGATGATTTCACGGGCCCACCGACACCCTGACAGGGCCTCCGCCAGCTCGTCGTGACTTCGAGCACTGTACTGCTTAACGTTAAGTCGTGTTGCCAGCTGGCTTAAGGCTGTGTCCCGACTTGGGTCGCCACAGTGCACCAATGCTATTTGCTCCGAAGACAGATAGCCCATGCTCGCCTGCATCAATGCAGCGGCTGTTTGAGTTTTACCGCTGCCACTTCCGCCAATAATGGCTTTAATTCGAAACCCGCAAAGCTCCTCACTCGACAGGCTGTTCAGAGCGGTCATCAAGTGCTGCGTAACCTGCTGCCACGCCGCATTTAATCCGTCGACATGGGCAACACGATCGGCCAGCTCACCGGCCAGAACCCGTCCTAACCCTAAGGTCGCCAATCGCTGGGCTACAGCGGCTGCCACCGGACGTGCACCTGCTGTGTCCTGCCATCGACGTTCTCCAAGTGCTTGCTGCAAGGTCTCGCGCAAACTGGCGAGCTCGCGCTTAAGTTGCGCCAATTGAATTTCATTATCACCTGTAGCAACCGAATGCGTTTTGGGGGCGATGCTCGGCGAGGCGACTAGAGTCATGTCGGGTAATTGCGTGGTTGCACATATTTCTATGCCATCACGCGTTCGCTGACTCGATAGCACCAGAGCATCAGGCCCAAGGTGCTGCCTCACCTGATCTAAAGCGGCGCGGTTGTCTCTGCCTGTAAAGCGCTGCACATTCATTCTCGTTATCTCCTTAACTGCGACGGAAAACCGACGGTTTACCGTCTTCTAACTATTTGTATGCATGGACCGTGCCAATCACGTGGCATTACCGACGGTAGTCACCACGCGAATACTCTTATCGGCGGGAACCTCTTCATAAGCGAGGATATAAAAGTTGCTCATCCGGCCTCGTAGTAATCGCGACAGGAACGTACGGATCATTCCCGATACCAACAACACAGGACCAGCACCTTCACTTTCCATCCGAGCTGCGGAGTCGCCAATGCTGCGAACCAAGTTATCCAGTAGATTTGGCTCTACAATGCCGCGGTTTTGCTGAAGTGACTGACCTATCATTTGCTCAAGCTGGGCATCAAGGACCATTACCGGTAGCTCTTGACTCATTCCGTTAACTGACTGAAATATTGAAGGCCCAAGCGCCACACGAACCGATGCAGTTAAAGAGTCAGGGTCGCTCTCAGGGCCACGATGGCTCGCCAAGGTTTCCGCAATCGTTCGCATATCTCGAATAGGCACACCCTCCTCAAGCAGGTTGTGCACCACCCGGGTAATATCTGCCAGCGTCATAGCTCCAGGTATGAGGTTTTCAACAAGTTTGGGAGAGGTTTGTTTGAGTCGCTCAAGCAGCTGCTGCACACCATCCTGACCAATCAACTTTTGAGCATTGTTGCGTAGCAGCTGACTTAAATGGGTGGCGATAACGGTACTGCCATCAACAACGGTATACCCGGCGGTTTGTGCCGTATCACGCTGTGTGGGATCGATCCAAAGAGCCTCCAAACCAAAGGTAGGATCCTTAGTTGCTATGCCTTCGACATCGCCAAACACTTGACCGGGGTTAATCGCCAGTTCGCGATCAGGTAAGACCTCGCCCTCCCCCATTGAGACCCCGTGTACGCTAATACGATACTGAGTAGGCCCTAAATCAAGATTGTCACGGATGTGCACCGAATCAATCAGAAAGCCAAGCTCTTGAGAGAGCTTTTTGCGCACGCCTTTGATTCGACTGAGTAAATCACCACCTTGATTGGTATCGACTAAGGGGATCAAGCGATAACCAACTTCCAGGCCAATAAGGTCGACAGTTGAAACATCTTCCCAGCTTAATTCTGAACTTTTTGGTTTCTCAACATCGAGGGGCTCGAGCTCCTCAACGATCACGCCGGCCGCCAGGGACTGCTGCTTGAGAAAACCCGCCACCCCAAGCAAAAGCGCAAAAGATAAGAAAACCAAGTTGGGCATACCGGGCACGATACCCATCAAGCCAATTACGCCCGCAGCAACAAACAACACCCGAGGGTTGGCAGTGAGCTGCCGGGTAACCTCGGCACTCATATCCTGCTCACTGGACATTCGCGTCACAATAATAGCGGTCGCAGTGGACAGCAACATCGACGGTATCTGAGCAACAAGGCCATCACCAATGGTCAGCAGGACATAGTTTTGCGCTGCAGTACCCGCGTCAAGGTTGTGCTGCAATGTACCAATGGCGAAGCCACCAATAATGTTGATAAACAGAATCAAGATGCCGGCAACAGCGTCTCCGCGAACAAATTTTGAGGCGCCATCCATGGCACCGTAAAACTCCGACTCCTGACCAATACGCTCGCGACGCTCAATGGCATCTTCTTGAGAAATGAGCCCCGAGTTTAAATCTGCATCAATAGCCATCTGCTTGCCGGGCATCGCATCAAGGGTAAAGCGCGCCGTTACCTCTGAGACTCGCCCCGCACCCTTGGTGACTACAACGAAGTTGATGACGACAAGAATGGTAAACAAGACAAGACCAACGGCGAAACTGCCGCCTACGACGAACTCACCAAAGGCCTCAATAACCTTGCCCGCTGCGCCAGGCCCCGTGTGCCCATTGAGCAGAACGACACGCGTTGAAGCCACGTTAAGCCCGAGTCGCATCAGCGTTGAAATTAATAGCACCGTGGGAAAGACACCAAAATCTAGGGGTCGGGTCGAGTAAATAGAGGCCATTAAAACCATGATCGACAGGGCAATATTAAAGGTAAACAAAACGTCCAGCGCTGCTGGTGGCAGTGGCAACACAATCATCGCCAGCATGAGCAAGATCATTGCCGGTGTGCCCAGCCCGCTCATAATCGAAGCGAAACCCTGTGGGGGTGAGGTAATAGCGCTAGTCGCCATCATTTAGCTCCTTATTCATGATGTCGGCATACTCTTCGGGCAGCTGAATAGATTCGGGCCGCGGCACGTAGTCAGTAGCCTGGGCCTTACGCAGATGGAAGACGTACGCCAAAACACGAGCAACTGCTAAAAACAGATTGCCTGGGATTTCATCCCCCGCCTCGGTGCTGGCAAACAGCGCTCGCGCTAGCGGGGGTTCCTCGTAAATCACAATGTCGTGGGCTCTGGCGATATGCCGAATTTGCATAGCCATATGATCGGCACCTTTCGCCAGTACCCTAGGTGCGGTGTTGCCCTCTTGGTCATATTTTAGGGCGACGGAAAAGTGCGTTGGGTTGGTGATGACTACATCTGCGGTAGGCACATCTGCAAGCATTCGACGGTCGGCAATCTCGCGCTGCTTTTGGCGTATCTTGCCTTTCATTTCAGGATTCCCGTCGGTCTCCTTCATCTCGTCCTTTACTTCTTGCTTGGTCATACGCAGCTTGCGAGTGTGATCCCAGAGCTGAAAAGGTACATCGATCGCCACAACCAAAATCAGACTTGCTGAGAGGAAGATCAGCGTCAGCATGATCATGCGGCCGGCCTGAGCGATACCCTCACCTACGGGCAGTGAAATCAGGCCCATAACCTCGCGCTCAAAGGAGAGTAAAACCAGCACGGCAACACCCGAAACCAAGAAAAATTTTAGAAGGCTTTTAACCAGCTCCAGCAGTGATTTACGTGAAAAAATTCGGCCGAACCCTTTGATTGGGTCGATCTTGTCTAACCCGGGCGACATCGACTTGAGAGAAAAAATGAGACCTCCCATGACAGAGGGCCCCAGTAGCGCCACAAAGACGGTCAACGCCAGAAATGGCACGATCATCTCCAACCCTGACATAAGCGTCGCGCCCAAAAATGGCGCCACTTCACTGGTAACCTTCATCGCTTCTGACGGCGGGGTTAAAGCGCCTGTAAATAGGCGAGTCACAGCGTCCATGGCGAACTCTCCGGTCAACCATAGAGCCACCGCGCAGGGCAGTAGCATGAGCAACGTATTGAGTTCTCGAGATCGCGCAACCTGACCCTTCTCCCGGGCCTGCTGCAACCGTTTTGCGGTGGGCTCCTCTGTACGTTCCTGACCTGTTTGCTCTTCTGCCACAGGTCCCCCTTACATGAACACAGCCGGAACCTGCATCAACGCCTGATCCAGAAACTGGGAAAGCGCGGCGATGAGGTTGGGCATATTAATAAACAAAACAAAGAAGCCCCCCATGAGAGTCATGGGGAAACCCACAGCAAAAATGTTGAGCTGAGGAGCCGTTCGAGTAATCACCCCGAAGGTCACGTTAACCATTAGCATCGCGGCCATGGCCGGAAGGGCTAATGAAATACCGCTGGCAAAAACCTTACTGCCCAAGGCGGCAACCGCACCCAAACTGCTGACAGGGATACCGGATAAGTTTGCAGGCAATATTTGATAGCTGTCGATCACCGTGGCAATCAAAATAAGATGACCGTTAAGGCTTAGAAACAACAGCGTCGCAAGAATCACATACATTTGAGACAACACCGGCACTTGCACACCGTTTTGCGGATCTACCGCCATCGCAAAACCGAGGCCCATGGTCATTGAAACCGCCTGCCCGGCATAAACGATGGCACCAAATACCAGTTGCAACACAAAGCCAATAGCAAAACCGATTCCCACTTCACGAATGGCCATTAGCAAACCGTTGGCACTAAACAGATCAGTGGTTGGCGGCGTGGGTATAATGGGTGCAGCCAATGCGGCAATAAGAACCGCCAGTAAAACTCTAAAGCGAACCGACACACCTGAGGCGCTAAACACCGGCGCGATCAGTAACATTGCAGAAACACGCAAAAAGGGCGCTGACCAGAGCACCATTTTTTCCAATATGAGTTCCGCAGGTATCGGTAACATGATCTAGCCCACCAACCCTGGAATATCCATGAATAACCGCTGAGCAAAGGTGGTCAAGATGCGTAGCATCCAGGGGCCAATAACAAATAACGTTACGACTAGGGCCAGCAGCTTGGGAATAAAACTCAGAGTCATTTCTTGGATTTGGGTAGCGGCCTGAATAACACCAATAAATAAGCCCACTGCCAAGGCGGCTCCCAGGAGTGGCCCGGCAAGCAGCACGGCAAGCCACAGTGCGTCACGTCCCAAATCTAATACTGTTTCGGGTCCCATCTGCTGCGCCTCAGACCGCGAAACTTCGCACGAGGGTGCTGGTAACCAGCGCCCAGCCGTCGATCAACACAAACAGCATGAGTTTAAACGGCAGTGAAATAATGATTGGCGACAACATCATCATGCCCATGGCCATGAGAATAGCTGCGACGACTAAGTCGATAACCAAGAAAGGCACAAACAGTAGAAAACCTATTTGAAAAGCGGTTTTCAATTCGCTAACAAGAAAAGAGGGAAGAAGAACGAACATAGGCACGTCGTCTTGACTTGCAAAGGCGCCATAACCCCCCATTTCTGCAAACATGGTGAGATCTGAATCGCGTGTTTGAGTGAACATGAATTCACGAAATGGAATTTTCGCCGCCTCAAGCGCACCCTCGAAATCTATCCCTCCGTCGAGAAAAGGCTTGAGCGCAGTAGTCCATGCAACGTCAAAAACCGGGGCCATAATAAATAGCGATAAAAAGAGTGATAGCCCTAAAATAATTTGGTTTGAGGGCGTTTGAGCGGTGCCCATGGCCTGACGCAAAATGGCCAGTACAATTAATACACGGGTAAAGGACGTCATAGTAATAAGCATGGCCGGCAGCAGCGTAAGTACTGTCATAACCAATAAAATTTGTATGCCTAGCGCATAATCACTACCACCGTTGGCGTTTGGCATTGTCGACACGAGGGGTATGGTGGCCTGCTGAGCCATTGCGCTTTCGGGCAGCAGAAAAGCCAGTACCGCTCCAATAATTAGGAAAATCTTCACGACGAACTATCCTTTTTTCCCATGACGTTCTGCCAGACTTCCGAAAATTTAAGTGGCGCTGCAGGCGTTGTGTCTTGCGCTACTGCCGGCTCGTCAAAAACATGAAGAGCCGCGACACGACCAGGTGCAACCCCCAGCAAAATTTGTTGATCACCTACGCTCACCAGAACAGCGCGCTCACGCTGCCCTAAACCAAGGCTGGAGACGACCCGCATTTGACCGCCAACCGCCTGACCCACGCCATTGACACGACGCATAATCCAGAGCGCACCAAACAGTAAGCCAATAACCAGTGCCAAAGACGCTATGACCTGACCCAGATAGGACCAGGAGAAAAGATCCGCGGTGCTGGGCAGCGTTTCTCCAGCTCCGGTCTCTGCCAAAGCCATGCCGGGAATACACATTAGGAGTAATGAAATGCGCAACATTATTAGCTGCCCAACTGCTGTAGCCGTTCTTTTGGGCTAACGACATCAACTAAACGCAATCCAAACTGGCCTTCTGCAGAGACAACTTCACCTCGCGCGACCAGAGTGCCATTAACCATAAGGTCCATAGGCTCGGTAACACTTCGATCAAAGGTCACAACACTCCCTGAAGCAAGGGCGAGGAGCTCTTTGATAGTCATCCGCCGGCGACCTACTTCAACGGTGAGGTACACCGGTACGTCCATCAGCAGATCAAGATCGATCTCTCCAGTGCCCTCGACAGCGCCTTCGCTCAGCTCAGGTGGTGTTGCTGTCGTCATGTCTTCTTGCTCTTCAGCCATCATTTACTCCTAGAAAAATCAGTAATCTGGACAGCACGGCTGCTGTCATGTGCACCATATTTACCGCGTGCGATGCCACGGCCCTCAACCATGAGTTGAGCTGTTTGAGGTTCGTTAATAGGGATCACGGTTCCAACCTTAAATGCCAAAAGGTTGCGCAGACTGGTTTCAAGCAGTGAAACCACTCCGCAAAGTTCCACATCAATTTCAGGCACAGCACTTTGCAACCGTGCTTCCCACTCAGGCTCAACCACGACCTCGGGTTCTTCTCTGCGAGCAGGCATAAGTCTTGGCGCCTGTAGCGCCATCGACTCGTAGGGCAGCAGCAACCGAAACTCACCCTGATAATCGCTGCCACAAGCCACTGAATAGGTCAGAACGACGTAACCCATATCGGCTGGCAATAGCGACAGTCGATCAGTAGTGATATCGACGTAAAGATCTCCTGGCTCGAGAACAAGGCGGTCAGACCACACTTCAACCAAAGTGCGCAAAACATCTTTGGCCAATTGCTCACTCAGGCGTTGCTCGCTAGGGGTCACTTTTCCCGCAAGCTTGGGTGATGCAACCGTGCCGCCACCAAAATATTGATTCACCAAAAAGGACAAAAAATCACCGGGAACCTCCAGATGACTTTCTCCTTCAAGGGGTTTAATTTCAGTGGTAATCAAGGCAACACGTTCAGAGATTGCGGGAATAAGGTCGCCTACACGTGCAAACAAAGGCGCAAAGGGCTCAATCGTCGCCTCCTGTCCAAAATTTCTCAGTAAGACCCCTTGCAGAACCTCTGCATGAGCACGCAGCAGGCCATCAAGCTCAGACCACTTTGACAGGGTCAGGGCTTCGCCGGCACCGAAGTCGTGGGATTTAAATTGCCCATCGTCGAACACGTTGTCAGTGACAGCATGATCAACAAGGGCCTCTATTTCCTCTTCGCTAAGAACCGGTTGATTGTCGTCGGCTTCAGACACAGTAATACCTATTGGATAACAAAAGCCGTGAAATAAACGTCTTCGACTCGGTCGCCCTTGGGACCCAGTTCAAGCACATCATTCACGGCTTTGAGAGATTCAACGCGCAGGCGCTCACGCCCAGCAATTGTGCGTACGTCGTCAAAATTCTGAGATGAAAACAGTAACAAAAGACGATTTCGCAGGGCTGGAACGTTATGTTGTGCGTCATCCATAACGCTTTTTTCATAGCCGACTAGATCGACTTCCGCCTGAATGTATCGCGTAGATCCGTTGTGCTCGACAGCAGCAAGAAGTTTACCCACCGTAATGTAAATATTGTGGCGGTCATCCTTTTTCTTGCGGTCGCTGTCTTCCTCTTCCTCTTCCTCATCGACCTCGGCGCTTTCGGCTGAATCTGGGTCGTCAGCCGTCATGTTGCCAACAAAAAAACCGGCACCGATACCAATACCTAAAAGGAGAATGGCACCTACAATAAGCAAGATAAGCTTGCGCTTACCGCCACTGCTAGCTTCAGAGGGCTCTTCGTCTTCAGATCTTTTCTTTTTGGTGGCTTCATCTTCCGCCATTGCTTCCATTCCTTTGTCAGTATCTGCCAGAGGCAGGACTGTAATCTATCGTTACCAATAGATAAGCAACCCGCATACCACGCAGAATTTATTTATAATAAACAATAGTTTACGGTGTGTTTTTTGACTGCCGTCAGTGTTTTGACGGGCCAATAACACCGCTATCGACTAGCCTAGCCGTAAAGTGGGAAGCATGGAAATAAGAAAAATTAAACTGCCACTGATCCCGGCAGTTTTTTTCTATCTTTAAATCATCGAGCTCAAAGCATTAGCCATAAAAGCCTAGTTACTATCTGTTATGCATAAGCGTCGAGCATACGGCTGGGGTCAGAGCCCCGATCGGATTTGCCGTTAATTACAACGTCCTCTTCGGCGTCATGGGCGTTAGCGCTGTGACCATCCCCAGAACGTGTTTCGCTGTGAGCAAACCCCGCACTGTTTTGCTGACCTTGTTGAGATACAGAGCCTTCCGCCAGTTGCAAGCCTGCTTGCTGAAGAAATTCACGCAAGCGCGGCATGGCCTGCTCTAGCGCTTCTTTCGCCTGAGCGTTGTCTACAACAAAGGCGACCCGCGTTGCGTCACCTTCAGATGTGACAGCAATTTGTAAGCGCCCTAGCTCCGCTGGATGCAGGTTGATTCGAGCTTCAGTCTGTCCCTGCCCCTGAATCATGCGGACTCTAGTAAGGACTTCCTGTGGGAAGCCTGCCGCATCTGGGGCTGCCTTCATAGCAGGCACCTGAGTGACAGCACTCATTGTCGATGACTCTGCTGAACGCGGGGTTGGATTAAGGCCCGCAACTGAGGCAGCATCGGCCACCCGTGTCCTCGGCTGATTTTCAACGGGGCTAGCCTCGCGAAAATCCTTGGCACGGACCAAACTGGAATTCAGGGCAGCACCAAATGATTCACCCTGTAATGCGCGGGTAATTTCGGAGTTACCACTACCTGAAACTCCTGTGGTGCTTAAATCTGTGCTTACGTCTGTTCCTTGGGCCATACTCACAGCACCGCCCGCCGGTCGGTTTAACGGCCCATCAGCGATTTGAGTGTTACTGGCAGGCGAAGGGCGTTGATGTGCACTATTGTCCGGTGCTGCTCCCATTTCTGTAAAAGTCGCCGAGAGCTTTTGGGTGCCAGCCATATCGCTGGTAGGCGTTGGTGTAACTGGCAATCCTGATGCAGAAAGCGTGCTTGGTGTCGTACCTAGTGCTCCAGGAGCCGCCGCGGAGTTTAGGTTGCCAGCACCATCGCTAGTAGACATTGGGGTAACTGGCAGCCCTGATGCCGTCGAAGCACCCATAGCCACAGATGCCGATCGTGGCGTTGCAGGCAGGTTTTGATCTTTCAGCGTACCGGTGGCGCTAGCCACTTCAGTACTGTGGGATCTAGATCCTTCAGCGTAGCCAGAGGGCGCTACCGCACCCTTGCTGGCGGCCATCAAATCTTGGCCAAATGGTCGTTGGGCGACGGAGGGGCCCTCGGTTGGGGACAAGGTATTTGGTGGTGAGGTCGCGGATAGATGAGATGGACTGCTAAGCGGTTTTTCCATAGCACTCCCCCCAACCGCTTTATCAAGAGCGGCCTTCATGAAGGGCGACGGCGCCAGCTCACCTGTAGGCAATGAATCTACAGCCAACCCACCAGAACCCGCCTCAACAGCTAAATTGTCGTCACCAGAACTCGGCAGTTCCTTGCCGTTGTCGGGCAAGGCGTTGCCGCCCTGAGGGCTTTTATCAGCGCCCGGAGACGCACTCGCGCTGCCATTTACGGGCGTCGGTTCACCGGCACTACGTGCTGCCGCATCAAACGCTGCATTGAAGGCATTACCTTCTCCAGCAGGGGTTTTGTCTTTGGTTATAGGGGCCGAATCACCCTTTAGGGCGTTTAAAACCGCGTCTAAACCTACTGTTTTCATGCCTTTCATTCTCCAACCGCACTTCATCTGTAAGCGGCAACATCAGGAACAGAGTTACAACAACCCTAGCCTGTACTCACTGTGTTACTTGGCGTGACTAAACGGCACAGCGAGTGATTAACTTCTCTTACCCCATAGAACAGCAAAGGCCATGCCAAGTTTAAGCCGTACTGTAATCTGGAGAAAAATTTCGAATGGCGTACTGATCGTCGGCAAACTGCTGATCACGCCGATCCTGCTCTCGTTGCCCCTTGGCTACCTGTAAGGTCTCAAGCTGCTCTAACGCCTGCACATAGCGGGCGGCATCCATCCATTGCTCGGTTAACGACTGCAAAACTGACGCCTGCTGCTCTACATTTTGCTGTTGTTTCATAATGAGATCATCTAGCTCCGCAATGAAGCGTCGCCCCTCAAAGAGCGCCTGTACCGAAATACCGCGCTGGGCCTCCTGTTTTGCCTGAACGACATACTGGCCCTGATAACGCTGCAGTTGCTCGAGCTGATCTTGGGCCACCTGCCACTGAGCTTTACCTGAGGCCAGCTGCGCAGTCGCGGCATCGCGCTGTTCCTCGGCCAGACGAATAACTAATCGCAGCTGCTTAATGTTCACGGGCTATACGTCAGCGCGTCGCGGGTGCCAGCGGTGCCGGCATGGTCTGCGCGGGCTTCTGCTGAAACGGCATTTGCGCTGCGGGCCCGTTATCTTGCTGCATAGCTTCAGAGACCTGCGCAAGTTCGCTCAGGCTGCTGTCAAAGCTAGCCGGCTGATCTAAGGGTTGCTCGATCAGTTGGTGAACTGCATTGTGATGGCGAATCGCAAGATCAATTTGCGGGTCTGTACCCCCTCGATAAGCTCCCATTGCAATGAGGTCACGATTGGCCTGGTAAGTCGCGTAAACATCCCGCACCTGCCGTGCGTGAGCCTGCTGAGTATCGTCAGTAATTTGCAGCATCGCCCGACTGATCGATGCTTCTATGTCGATAGCGGGGAATAAGCCGCTGTCGGCCATTTTTCGCGATAAAACAACGTGACCATCTAGAATCGCTCTCGCTGAATCGGCGATGGGATCCTGAAGGTCATCGCCCTCAGTTAACACCGTATAAACCGCTGTTATCGAGCCACTGCCCAAGTTACCTGCACGTTCTATAAGGTTAGGCATGAGGGAAAAGACCGAAGGCGTGTAGCCTCGCGAGACTGGGGGCTCACCTGCAGCCAAACCTATTTCGCGTTGCGCCTGCGCAAATCGGGTTAAAGAGTCTACGAGCAACAAAACATTGAGACCCTGAGCACGATAATATTCGGCGATGGCTGTAGCGCGCCAACAACCGGCAACGCGCATTAAGGGTGACGTATCGGCGGGAGTCGCCACGACCACCGCCTTCTTCAGACCCTCGGGGCCCAAACTGTCCTCGACAAACTCACGTACTTCCCGGCCGCGCTCACCGACGAGGCCAACAACGACAACATCGGCCTCAGTAAAGCGAGTCATCATGCCCAACAGCGTACTCTTACCAACCCCACTTCCCGCGAACAAACCTATACGTTGACCCCGGGCGACGGTTAGCAAGCTGTTAATAGCGCGTATGCCGACATCGAGAGGTTTTTGTAGTGCACCGCGATCCATGGGGTTGAGGGGCTCGCCCTGCATTGGCACGGTTATATCGCTCGTTGGTGGTGAAAACCCGTCGAGAGGACGACCTGCACCATCAATCACACGGCCTAACAGGCCAGGCCCCACGGGAATTCTATCGCTACCTTCAAGGGGCTCAACACGGGCACCGGGACGTAACCCTTCAGCGCTGCCCTCGCACATCATGACCAGCCGGTCACCATGGAAACCAATGACCTCTGCCTCAACGGGGACTTTGCCCTGAATCAGACAGCGCGAACCAATAGGGGAGCGCAAGCCTGCAACCTCTAAGCGCATGCCCGATAAATGCACGAGCTGACCGGTTTCAACGGGATTGGGCGCCTGTAATTTTTCTGAAAGACCTTCGAGCCGCTGCGCAAAACGACCAAACTGCGCATGCCGAACTTGTGTGACCTCAGACATCTTCGTCACCGGAAGTTTCAGAGATAACTCCTTCGGAAGCTGACCCACTAAACCGATCGGCGATCGATTCAATATCTGTGACTGACAACGAAGGAGCAGTTTCACGACCGCTGTCATCGACTCGGCGGGTTTCTCCTGCGATGGTACTCAAGGTTTCACGAATCATAGTTTCGACCCGCATATCAACTAATGCGCGATCGGCGCGAAGCAAGCACCCACCTCTTTGAATATTGGTATCTGACGTAATTCGACTGTCAATATTTTCGCCGCTTAACAAGCCCGCCACCACGTCGTGATCGGCAGGATTCACACTGACCTCGATCGGGGTTTGAACAAATCCCAGCGTTGATAAAGCCTCAGTTAAAACCCGCGCAATCGCGTCTCGGTCGGTGCTCAACTCTCGGCGAATGACCGCCTCACTCATAGCGACAGACAACCCCATGAGGTGGCTGTGAATATTTTCTTCCATATCGGCAAAAGGCTGTTGCATGGCGTCCCAAAGGGCGGTCATTTGCGCCAATACGGTTTCAGCCTGAGCTCGACCGGCTTCCTGGCCTCGCTGCAAACCCTCCTGATAGCCACGCTCCTGAGCTTCCGCAAGAAGCTGCGCTTGCTGTGCCTCAACATCTGCTGGTGTAACAACTCTTAGTGCTGGGGGCTGCCAAGTCGCAGCGCCGGCTAACTCAGACATAATCGCCACTCGCTCGACCCAACATAATCTCGCCCTCATCGGCTAGGGTTTGGGCATTGATGAGAATCTGCTTCTGGGCGGTTTCAACTTCCGACACCTTCACCGGACCTTTTGCATCCATGTCGTCTTTTAAGATCTCAGCAGCACGCTCTGACATGTTGTCAAAGAATCGTTCTTGCAAGCTGGCATCGACGCCCTTCAAAGCCACCACCAAATCTTCGGTGGCGATCTCTCGAATGAGTCGCTGAAAACCACGATCATCGAGGGACATAAGATTGTCGAAGACGAACATTTTTTCTTTAACGTCATCACCGAGCTCTTGGTCGGTGCTTTGTAACGACTCTAAGAGTGTCTTTTCCAGAGAAGAGGACGTGGCATTAAGAATGGCAGCGGCGTTGTTCACACCTTTGACCTTACGGGGTGGGGTTTTTTGTAATTTCCCCAATTGACTCGACATCACGCGATCCAACTCTTCCATGGCCCGGGGATCGAGCTCTTGCATGCGAGCGATGCGAAGAATTAAGTCCTTTTGAAATTCCTCAGGAAACAACGCCAAAACTTCGGCAGCATGGTCGTCCTCCAGTTGCGTGAGTACGGTCGCCGCGATTTGTGGATGCTCTTCAATGAGCACAGCAGCAATCGCCTCTGCGGCCATCCAATGCAAGGCATCGACGCCGGTGTGCTCCTCTGGTTTATCGAGTACCTTGGAAAGAATGGTTTTAGCGCGTCCTTCTCCCAACGCCGTGGTCATAACGCGCTTGGTAAACTCAGGTGCCGTCACCGCCAGGGGATTAATCTCGGAGGCCTCGGTACAGAATTTAGCCAAAACGCCACTGACATCTTTATTTGTCAGACCTGAGATTGCGGCCATGGCCTCGCCAACTTGCTGCACTTCTTTGGCGCTCAAATGCTTCATGACTTGGGTGGCGGTATCTTCCCCCACCCCCAATAAAAAAATTGCGGCGCGTTCTGCGCCACTCATATCTTCGAGATTAGCCATCAGTTGCCATCCAATTCTTTACTACGTAAGCGGCGCGCGCAGGTTGCTCGTTCACCACGTTCCGTGCCATGGCAATGCTCTGGTGATATGCCGGTGTGGTGGTGCCCGGAAGCGCCGCCTGTGCCGGACCACTCAGGGCCACCGTATCATCATTTATACCGCCGTCTGTCCCCATTGGGCTCGCCAACTGTGGCAACCCATCTGAAGGGGGCGGAGGCGGTGGTGTGTAGCTGGTGGAGTAACGAATTAGTGGTCGGATCACAGTAAAGATCAGCATGAGGAGGGCGATAAGTGCCAAAGCCCCTTTTCCTGCCTGCCAGATCCAATCCTGCTCGAGTAATCCAGGCTCAGGTATTTCTTCAAGAGCGTCGGGTACTACGAAGGGTGAATTGATCACGCTGACGGTATCACCCCGAGCGTCATCAAAACCTACCGCTTCTCGCACCAAAGCCGTAATTTCGTCTAGCCGGCCCTGTTCAAGCGCCGTACGATTACCGTCTTCATCGGTGACGTAATCAATCACCACCGCAATCGAAAGCCTACGGAGTTTTCCGGGCACTTCGCGAACGTGGCTAATGGTCTTATCCATTTCAAAATTGCGCGTCGCTTTTCGGCTCTCACGGGTTGGGCTTGGCGCCTGCGCCACAGCATTTTCTGCGTCAGCCGGATCTGCCGCACCGGGAGGCTGATCGGTTAGCTGTCCTGGAACACCTTCGGCTGCGATTGACTTCAGTGTAAGGTCTTCGGTGGTCTGCTCACTACGCATGATCGTTTCGGGTGAATACTGCTCGCTGGTGCTTTCAACCCTTGTAAAGTCTAGGTCTGCGGTCACCTGAGCACGAGCCGCCCCGACGCCCAAAATAGGCTCCAAAATGCTTTCGATACGATCATTCAAGGAATCTTCGAGTTGCTGGGCAATTCTGAACTGTTCTGAGGTGTAACCAAAATCGTTGTCCTCACCGTCTTGGCTAGACAACAACTTGCCTGCCTGATCGACAACCGACACCTTAGACGCTTGAAGCTCAGGAATGCTCGACGCCACTAAATGCACAATGCCGGCGAGCTGGCGCTCACTGAGGCCACGACCCGGGTATAAGCTCACCATGACCGAAGCCGATGGTTCCTGTCCGCGACGAATAAATGCCGACTGCTTGCTGGCTGCTACATGAACCCGTGCGCCTTTAACGCTATCCATAGCTGAAATCGTACGCGCAAGTTCGGCCTCAACCGCACGGTTATAACGGGCTTGTTCCATAAAACTGGACAAGCCCATCTCCTGCTCTTGGTAGAGCGATTCAAAACCCACACCGCCCCCTCGGGGGAAACCCTCGCTGGCAAGCGCCATTCGCGCTTGGGGAATTTTATCGCTGGGAACGCTCAGTAAGCCCGAGCCCCCTGCCATGGTGTAGGGAATGCCGTTGGCCTGAAGCAGGCTTACCGCGGTTGCGTTATCGGCGGGAGACATGGCCCCGTACAGCGGCTGGAAATCGGGCTTCATAGCCCACTGAATAACACCCACACCCAACGCGACACTGGCGGCCATGCCAATAAGCAACGCCATTTGTCGGGTAACGGGTTGAGCGGCAAAGCCACTCACACGATTAAGAATAGGATTATCTGCCATGATTCAGTGCCTCAAACCTGCATATTCATGACTTCTTGGTACGCGTTTAATAGCTTGTTGCGTACCTCTGTCATGCCCGTGAATTGTAAGCTGGCTTTTTGTGCAGTCACCATGACCTCGGCCAGTGAGACCGACGGATCGCCAGACTCAAATTGTTGTGCTAACCCTTTAGAAACCTGAATCGACTCATTAACCTCGTTCAACGATTGAGACATTAACGAGGAAAATCCAGCACCGCCGACACTGTCTAGACCTGACTTGGGTTCGCTGGTTGCCTGGCTCGCCATGGTCCGCATTTGGGCGAGGACCTGATTAATTGCTATGTCACTCATGAGCTAAAATCCTTAATCTTATGTCGTTGGCTTACGCGAGGCTTCCGGGCAAGGTATGCCCTTCATCTCGAAATCGCGCCAGCTTGTAACGAAGTGTGCGCTCACTTATTCCTAAGCGCTCACAGGCTTTTTTCCGGCTGCCATTAACTGCAGCTAGCGCTGAGAAAATTAACTCGCGCTCGCGAGCCTTTAAATCACCATCAAGCGCCGGGGGCAGAGTTGGTGCTTCAGGCATGGATTCTGCGGCGGTATCAAAGACAACGGCACAGGGTTCGATGCACTGACCACCCGTTAATATAATGGCGCGCTGAATGCAGTTATCCAGCTCACGAATGTTACCGGGCCATGGGTAGGCCAAAAGCTTTTGAAGGGCTTCATCGGTAAAACTTAACAAGCGATCACCACCGTGGTTGCCAAGAAAAAGCTGCGCTAGAGGCGCAATGTCGTCACCTCGGTCGCGAAGTGGAGGTAGTTCAATGGGGAATACACTGAGGCGATAAAAAAGGTCCTCTCGAAACCGGCCCTCTGCCACCTCTTCGGTGAGCTTACGGTTGGTGGTGGCAAGCACCCGCACATCGAGATCGATCAAGCTCGAACCACCCAAGCGCTCTACCTCACGCTCTTGCAGCACCCGAAGTAACTTAGCCTGCAACTCGATAGGCATCTCAGTAATTTCGTCGAGCAGTAAAGTTCCGCCATTTGCTTGTTCAAATTTTCCGGGCCGGCTTTGGTGGGCACCGGTAAAAGCACCTTTCTCATAGCCAAACAAAATTGACTCAAGCATGCTCTCGGGCATGGCCGCACAGTTCAGTGCGACAAACGGCCCCTCGCGACGCTCGGAGCCCTCATGAATAGCTCTGGCCAAAACTTCTTTACCGGTTCCCGATTCGCCACTAATAAGCACTGTTGCATCGGTAGCAGCGACCCGTAAAGCCAAGTCTAAAACGTGTTGGGTATTTGCAGCCTCGGCAACCATATTGGCGTGCTGACCCGGTAACTGGGTTTCCATTCGAGACACCAATTCGAGCAAGACGTTGGCTTCGAAAGGTTTCTGCAGGTAATCAGTAGCGCCGTCGCGCATAGATTGCACCGCATGCTGTACCGAGCCATGGGCTGTCATCATGACAAAGGGCAAGGTTGGCTCGCGGCGCCTAACAACTTGTAAAAGCTCGGTGCCATCCATTTCATCCATCTGCACATCGCTAATGACCAGATCAACTGTCTCGCGATCCATCACGGCTAGCGCGTCTTTGCCGTTACGTGCATTCAGCACCTGATAACCGCCGTACTCCATGGTTTGGCACAAAGCGCCGCGTAATATCGCGTCGTCTTCAACAATAAGAACTTGAGGAGCGTTCATACAACCTCCGCAGGGGTTTCGGGTGCCAATGTAATCGGCAGCAAAATGGTGAATTCAGCACCGCCACCGGGACGATTGGCCGCCCGAATTGTGCCGCCGTGTTGGGTAATGGTGCCGGCGACTACGGCAAGGCCCAGGCCATTGCCTGCGGCTCGGGTGGTAAAAAAGGGGTCGAAAATGCGATCTATAGCTTCAGCTGGTATGCCGCAACCGCGGTCAGCAATTTGAATGACCGCGAGACGATTGTTTCGAATGCGGCTGCTTATTGCGATATTGGGTTGGGTTGGCGACGCATCGAGCGCATTGGTGATCAAGTTACTAAAAGCCGCTACCAAGTCATCGTGGCAACCTTCTAAATGCGGCTCAGGCCCACAAGATTTGATAGTCACTGCCGCCTGTTGGCTCTCAATATCGGCGGTGCAACTTTGCACAGCATCTGCCAATGCAGCCTCAAGGCCCACAGGGCCCGTAACCTTACCGTGGCCTTTGACGAAGCCGAGCATTGAAGTGATTAGGGCTTCCATGTGCTGGAGATGGCTACGCACATCGCTACAAATGTTCTGACGTTGTGCCTTGGGCAAATCAGATTCCATAAGCGTTAAGTAAAGCAGCGTCGATGACAATGGTGTTCGAATTTGATGCGCCAGGCGGGCAGCCATTTCACCCAAAGCCACCAAGCGCTGTTTACGCGACGCTTCATCCTGCACGGTGTGATGGCGGGTTATATCGCTGAGTAAGACAACGGTTTCACCGTTGTCTCCCAAGTGTGTGGCTTCAACAGATAGGCGGCGTCCGTGTATTTCCAAAGTGGTGTCGTCGGGGTAAAAGCCCCGGGCTTCTACCGCTGACCACTCCTCACCCTCTAAAGGCTCACCCAACAGGCGTTCAGCCTGGGGGTTGGACTCGGTAATTCGTCCTGCACTGTCGACAATAACAACCCCGCCGGGCAATGCGTCTAGCAATGAGGCCAAGCGGGTAAGTAAGCGACCGCGCTCGGCATGTTCTTCCCGCCGCGCTAGTCGAGCGGCTTCTAATTCGGCGGTCAATCGCGCTATCTGCTGGGCCATGGCGGCGTGAGTTGCCTCAAGAGCTTCGCCGGCCCTAGCTAATGTCGCCTGTTCCAGACTGATCAGCTCAGGCTGCCCAAGAGTTGCGTGATCTTTGAATTCCATGACTTCCATCAATTTCGTTGCCTATGTTGTTCACAGGGTGCCGCTTCAGTGGCAGGGCGGCGGCAAACTATTGCCGCGGTCTTGCCGTTTCCCTGATAAAAGCAATGGTTATGCCGAGGCTACAAAATTGTTCTTAAACAATGACTTATGATCTTTCTTTCGATCATGTCAGATTGTTGACGCCGGTGACCCCCGGGGTAAACATCACCGAGCAAGCGGCAGTGTGGCGCCACTATTGATACCAAGAGGCTGATACCAAGCGGCGGTTCCGTGGCTTTGGCAAAGGAGTGTTCCGCTGTCTTATTGAGCGCTGGAGCGTGTTTTTTGCGCGGCGACAAGGCCTTGAGCCCAGAACTTTCTGAACTGGAATTACAAGATTCTCATTCGGGGTTTTCGATCGAGGGTTCCAGGTTTTAGGTTTGGGGTTCGGGGTTCGGGGGTCGGGGGTCGGGGGTTAACGAATTTACCCCCGACCCCCGCAAGCTTGCATCTAAACATATTCTTACTTAACTATTTATCTTCTTGTACTTTGTCATCAGTCCAATTATTGATTATGTATGCTCAA
>ENA-ORDA01000628-ORDA01000628.1-marine-metagenome-genome-assembly--contig:-NODE-628-length-34013-cov-6.290400_pt1 | contig 34013 bp, 23 predicted proteins | sample MGYA00237778_ERZ508506 | MGnify/ENA primary metagenome ERZ508506 (study PRJEB26177, sample SAMN06267891) | marine metagenome | isolation source: Monterey Bay, California, USA | place: Pacific... | reverse complement strand
TTTCTGCTATCTGGGAGTCAGTTGCTGATACTGTGCCCGAGCACATTGCACTGATTCAGGGTGAGCGCCGCATCACTTGGCGCGACTATGAAAGTCGTTCTGCACGACTCGCCCAAGGACTTATGGAAGCGGGGCTAGGAAAACATGCCAAGGTGGGTATGTACCTGTACAACTCGCCAGAGTATGCGGAAACTAATTTTGCCGCCTTGAAAATTGGAGGCGTACCGATCAATGTCAACTATCGGTATCTCGATGAGGAGCTGTTCTACCTCCTTGAGAATGCCGACGTTGAGGCCCTAATCTTTCATCGCTCGCTGGGAAACCGGGTGGCTCGAATATGCCATCGGTTGCCCCAACTAAAAATAATGATCTCTGTTGATGATGGCGCGCCAGAAGATGACTCAGAGGAACCATCAGCGGCGATACCTTACGAATCTCTCATCGCCAAAAACTCCGGTGCCGCGCGCATAACCCCTGAAGGGGATGAGATCTATATGTTCTACACCGGCGGCACCACGGGTATGCCTAAGGGCGTCATGTATCCCGTAAAGGATTTCACCGAGTTTTTCATGCACGGGTTCCCATCCATGATCGGACTTAGCCCCTTTGAGACTGCGGATCAAATGGCGGTGACGGCGAAACAACTGTTCGATTCAAACGCTACCGTTGTCTCAATGTCGGGGCCACCACTGATGCACGGTACCGGCTCATGGCTGGGGTTGATGTTTCCCCATATGTTAGGCGGCACATCCGTCATGCTCGAAAGTCGTGGGTTAAAACCGGAGGAGGTTTGGGACGCAGTAGACCAGCATAAAATCGCTCAACTGGTCATCGTCGGCGACGCCTTTGCTAAACCCCTGCTGCGAGCTTTGGAAGCAGAGCCTGATCGCTGGAACACTTCCAGCTTACGAATGATGATTTCATCCGGCGCCATGTTCACCACTCAGGTAAAACGGGATCTGATCGAGCACATTCCCGAACTCGCTATTGCCGATGTATTGGGTTCGACTGAAGGCGGTATGGGCCAATCGATCATGACCAAAGACACTCCCGCCAGTGAGACTGCAAAATTCATGCTGCTACCCACTTCAAAGGTGCTATTACCCGATAGCAGCCGTGAAGTGACACCAGGGTCTGGTGAAGTGGGGATGGTTGCCCAAAGTGGCATGGTGCCCCTGGGCTATTACAAAGATCCAAAAAAATCTGCGGGCACCTTCAAGGAAATCGATGGCAAGCGCTATGCCTTCCCCGGTGACATGGCCACGGTTGCGGCCGACGGCAGCATAAACTTGTTGGGCCGAGGGTCGAACTGTATCAATACAGGGGGTGAGAAAGTCTTCCCCGAAGAGGTGGAGGAAGCCTTGAAGCTCCATGATGCGGTCGAGGATGCACTGGTCTTTGGTCTGGACGATGAGCGGTTTGGAAGCCGTGTGGCCGGTGTTGTTTCGCTGGAAAAAGCGAAGAGCGCAGCCGCTGAGGACATTGTCTCCGCAACCCGGGCTGTGCTGGCCAGTTACAAGTTGCCCAAAGAACTGATCGTGGTGCCCAAAGTGCCTAGAGCACCTAATGGCAAGGCAGATTACAAAGCGGCTAAGCAGCTACTTATGGACAGCAGAGGTGCCGAGTAGCGAACTCCACTGCAAGGCCCCGCCTTCGAAACAGCAAGCAGCTGAGGCACTCTCTCAAAGGTACCGGCACGCTTAACGACGCCCCTCTTTTTTTGCGCCGCAATTTCGCGGGCAAGTTCAGCGAGAAATTTTGACGTGAGAATGTTGGAGCACATCACTGCTTCGCAAAGTAAGGCAGGGCGACTCTCTCGGGAACCCACGCAGAAGCGGCAGAAACACACAAGCACAGAATATGGCTTACAACTAAAACACACCGTTTTCCCTGCACATAAACATGGGCATGGGCACTATCCTGCAAACAGTCGATGGGCTGAGGAATCCCTCAATACAACATCAAGGTTCACGGATGTAAGGTTTACCTATAAAAGGGGCACAGCGATTGACCTCAAGGTCATGTAGCACTTTGGACACGTAGCACTTTGGTAACGTGACTTTCTAGGGCATGCTGTAAGCCCTCTGCTAAACATCAAGTGCCCAAAATTATGACGCGAACGACCTACTTGCTGCTGCTATTCACAACCCTGTTCACACCCGCTGTTTTCGCTGAAGTCTTTGACGTAGATACCTACTTACACATGCAGGACGTCTCGGAAATTAGCGTGAGTCCCGATGGGCAGTTTGTTGCTTATACGCTTTACGAGAGAGACTTAGAGCAGGATCTTGTCACCACTTCAGTCTGGATGATTCCAACCGCTGGAGGCCCAGCCGTTCCCATGACTGCGGGTAATGGCAACTCGTACACACCAAAGTGGAGCCCTGATAACCGTTTTTTATCGATACTCTCTGATCGAGGAGATCAACCGAGCCAGGTTTGGCTGTTGGACCGTCGCGGTGGCGATGCGCAACCTCTAACCGATCTCAAACAAGGGGTGAGCAACTACGAGTGGTCTCCAACAGGAAGTCAGCTATTACTTGAGGTGAAGGACCCGACTCCCGCCGACTTAGACGAGGAACCCCGACCCAACCCTCGCCCCTACGTTATCGATAGACTTCAATTTAAAGAAGATTATGTCGGTTACCTCGACCGTTACCGATATCACCTATACGTCATTGACGTTGCCACCCAGAAAACTCGACAACTCACGTTTGGTGACTTTGACGACAGCCAGCCTAGCTGGTCTCCCGATGGCAAACACATCGCGTTTGTCAGCAATCGCACCGAGCATCCCGACCGTAACCGCAATACCGAGCTCTGGCTTTTAGACATAACTACAGACCAATCAGAGCCTCGGCAACTGACCTTTAACTCCTTTCAGGACGCTAGCCCCACTTGGAGCCCCGATGGTAAACACCTCGCCTATACCACCGCCGCCTCAACGGACCTGCCCATTTACGCGATTCCGCAACTTGCGATTCTGAACATTGAATCCGGCGAGTCGCAGTTGGTGGCGTCACTAACTGAAGTGCAAGTCTTCAACCCTGTGTTTTCGGCGAATGGCAGCGACCTTCTGACAATCACTGAGTTTCAAGGTCAACAACAGCTCGTGCGCGTCGATCTCGATACCCATGAAATTGAAGTCGTGCTGGGCCAACAAAATGTTGTGAGCGATTTTGACGAGGCACCCGATGGCCAACTTTATGCGCTTATCAACCGACCCCAGTATCCCGGGGAGATCTTCACAACCAATGAAGATGGCACGTGGTTTCAGCTTAGCGCAGTGCACGAAGCGTTACTCGCTGACATTGAATTTGGCGCAGTCGAAAAGCACGAGTTTGAGAGCGAGCCGGGAGTAACCATTGAGGCTTTCTATTTGTTTCCACCCGGTTATCAAAAAGAACACAGCTACCCTGCAGTGCTGCACATTCATGGCGGCCCACAGGCCCAGTGGGACTTTGGGTTCAATTACGAAGCGCAATTATTAGCCGCGCAAGGTTATGTCGTGGTGATGCCTAATCCACGCGGATCGTTTGGCTATGGTCAGAAGTTTGCGAGCGCCATCAACAAAGACTGGGGGGGTCCCGACTTTATCGACGTCATGGCGGCAATGGACTTTGGCATCGACAAGGGCTGGATTGATTCAGAGCGCATGGCGGTTTATGGCTGGTCCTATGGCGGCATGCTGACGAATCATGTGATCACAAAAACAAATCGCTTTGCGGCGGCCATTACCGGTGCAAGCGCAACCCTATACGTTTCAAATTATGGGCATGATCAGTACCAGCGTTGGTGGGAGGAAGAACTGGGCTTTCCCTGGCTTGCCGAAAACAAAGAAGCCTGGGATAACATCTCCCCGTTCTATGCCCTCGAACAGGTGACCACTCCCACACTTGTCGTAGGAGGCGAAGACGATTGGAACGTGCCCATCATAAATAGCGAGCAGCTATACATCGTTCTTAAACGCAGGGGCATTCCCGCGCGATTGGTGGTCTACCCCAATGAGTATCACAGCCTGTCGGTGCCCTCTTATGAAAAACACCTGTACCAACAATATTTTGAGTGGCTAGACACTTACGTTACCGAACGCTCTAACGAGCACTAAGACACGAAGCTACTCAAATGAGATTGCGGCACAAGTACTTCACAACTCATGGTGTTCCAAGAGCAAAGGTAGCCGGATTGACCTTATCAAAGTAGCGCATCGCGTTTGAATGCAGAATTTCTAGCCCCACGTTATCAACCGACTTCATTAAATAAGAAGAGCCGCCACAATAAACAAAGCAGACGCGCACACCGCACCTATCAGTGCGTAAGGCAATTGCGATATAGCGTGATCGTAAGTTTTACAGCCTGCACCCTGTGCACTCAAAATCGTGGAGTCTGAATAAAAACATGCATGGCTGCCAAAACAACTCGCTGACAACAGTGCGCCAACCATGAGCGGTGTATTGACATCAAAGGCCTCTGCCAGAGGGAAAACTACCGGCATAGCAATTGCGATCACACCCCAATTTGATCCCGTAGTGTAGGCCACAGCTGATATCGCAATGAAAATCAGTACCGGTAGCAGCGTGGCTGTCATGTAGGGCTCAATGCCGGCAATCACATAATCTGTCAGGCCAATAGCATTGTTGGCCTCCACAAATACAAACAGCGCCAATAGCATAGCCAACACCGGAACCATCGATTTAAGCCCTTCAATGCAAGTATCAAAAAGCTCAGTTAGGGGCATAATTCTAAGTACGCTGTACTGCACAAGCGTGACAACGATGCCAAGAATGACCCCCCTCAGCAGGTCTACCGAAGGAACCACCGTAAAAAATAGTAAGGCTGCTATTGGAAAGAAAAACACACTCTTAGTCGCGTTTTCTGAAGCTTCAACAGCCAAAGTCGTGTCTTCAACCACGCCAAGGTCGCCGGTTTCTTCGGCGCGTATTTCAGCGGCACGCATTGAACCTACCAGGGGTATGACGCCAAATATCACCAGCGGCACCACGACAATCGCCAGTAATGGGTAAAACATATAGGGGATGGATTCGACAAACAGCGCAATACCCTGCCCTGAATCGGCCACCCCATTTTTTTCCAATAGTGTCGCAAAGTAGACGCCCCAACTCGAGATGGGAATCAGTAAACACATGGGTGCCGCAGTAGAATCCACCACATAGGCCAGCATCTCACGCGAAGTCTTATATCGATCCGTAACCGACTTCATGGTGGCGCCCACTGTGAGGGAGTTCAGATAATCGTCGAGAAAAATAACCAGACCCAACATCCACGTAGCCAACAGGCTGCTCCGCTTACCTTTCAGTTTGGGCGCTAACCATTCGCCAAAAGCATAGGCACCACCGCCCTTAACCAGTAAAGCGATGAAACTGCCGTAAAGACCACAAACCAACAGCACCCAGGCCGTCGACTCATCGGCGAGAACCTCGGTAGTGACAGTCGCCAGACGGTCGGCAAACTGCCAGCCGTCCATAATCAGGAACGCGACGATAGCACCACATATCACCGACTCGAGTGTTCGGCGGCTCCAAATTGCCAGCGCCAAAACGAGGGCCGTAGGTATTAAACTGACTGCTCCGTAATCCACCAATGCTCCTTAGTACTAGCGCCCGCGACTTCGGTGGGGCATTACCACTATAACAGGGGCAGTCGCGCTTCTTTTGACCCAGCTCTTACCGTAGCGCGGTTATGCATTTAGAGGGACACCCCCGCCTGAAACGCCAGACCACAGCCTACGCTGTACCGGCACTCACACTTCAGGAGATTTATTCATCGTCATAGTTTGCCAGTTGGTGTATTCCATCAAACCGTGCAATGAATTTTCACAGCCTAATCCAGATTGTTTGTGACCGCCAAAAGCCTGAAAGGGTGAATACTGGTGGACTTCATTGAGCCAAACCGTGCCCGCTTCAAGCTGTCGGCCAATACGCTCAACTGCCACTTGGTCATTACCCCAAACAGACGCTCCCAGGCCGTAAATAGTGTCATTTGCCCTAGCGATGACATCCGACTCATCAGACCACTTCAGCAACGGTAATATTGGGCCGAAGGGCTCCTCACAGACGATGCGCGAATCATCGGGAGGGTTATCAACCAGAGATACGGGCACGAACCACCCCGCTGCAGATTCGTCAATGTGGCCCCCAACCGCAAATTGATAACCCTGCGTATGACAATCGGCAAAGTAGTCCTGAACCTTCCCATATTGCATAGAGTTTTGAATAGGGCCCAAGTCAGTATCGGCTTCCGCACCATCACCCACCTTAATCTGCTGCGTGATGAAATCGACGAGTGCCTCTTTGACGTCGTCGTAAACATCTTCGTGGATGTAGAGACGCTTAGTGGAGTTGCAAAACTGTGCGTTGTTTTGGAAAGCTGCCCAGAAGAGTTGGGGGGCTAGGGTCTTGGCATCGACATCAGGCAAAACAATAGCAGGGTCATTGCCCCCCAACTCAAGCGTGACACGCTTGATAGTTTCTGACGCCGACTTCATTACGTGTCGCCCCGTCTCAGTGGAACCGGTAAAAGCAATTTTGTTGATGTCCGGGTGAGTTGTCATCCAAATACCCAGATCATCGCCCCCACTTACGGCGTTGATAACACCCGGTGGAAAAGCCTCCTGAGCAAGCTCAACGAGCTTCAGATCACACAGGGGCGTGTAGGGCGAAGGCTTGAGGATCATCGTGCATCCTGCCATCAGCGCCGGTGCAATTTTCCAAATCGCCAGCAATATAGGGAAGTTCCACGGCACAATCGCCCCGACAACACCCACTGGGGTAAAGCGCGTTACCACACGGCGGTGATCACCATCTTCAACGACCTCATCGGGAAGCCGCTGGGACGCCACTGCCCGCAGCCAATCAACTGAACCAAACACTTCCCATTCTGCTCCTGCTTTAGGCTTGCCCTGCTCCCGTGTAAGCAGTGATACAAATTCCTCAGCATGTGCCTCAATCAAACTGGCATAACGCTCAAGGGCCGCCTGTCTGCCTTCAGCCGGCGTTGCTGCCCAACCCTTAAGTGCCGCCCGAGCGAAGCCAACCGTTTGATCAAGCTGCTCCCGAGACGCATCCGGTACCTGAGCAAAAACAGCCCGTGTGGCCGGATTGTAAACAGGCTGGGTGTGTTCGGTGGTTACAGCATCACCATTGATGCTCATCACAAAATTACTATCTACTTTCATTGCGGGGTCTCCACGTTCATGGCCTAGTCAAGCGTCTTCAGTTCACGACGCATCACTTTGCCGGTACTGGTTTTTGGTAAATCATCTACAAATTGAACAGCCCGGGGCACCTTGTAGGCAGCCAGATGCTCGCGACAATAAGCAATGACGTTATCTGCGCTGGGGGTGGCGCCAACCTTGGGCACGATATAAGCCTTGGCCAACTCGCCTTTTTCTTCATCAGGAATACTGCCCACTGCCACCAAAGCGACGTCGGGATGACCCGCCACCACCCGCTCAATCTCTGCGGGATAAACGTTGTAACCCGCGGTCAAAATCATGTCTTTTTTGCGATCGACGATAAAAATACAGCCGTCGTCGTCCATAGACGCCAGATCGCCGGTATGCAGCCAACCGTCAGGTTCAATCGTGTCTCGGGTCGCCTGCTCATTGCCGTAATAGCCCAGCATGACAATACCGCCCTTAACCATTAGCTCCCCTACCTCGCCTACAGGTAGTGTTTCATTGGCATTTTCGGGGTGAGCAATTCTTGCTTCTGTATAGGGCAACGCCACACCAATAGAACCGTGTTTCACCGGACCGTTAGCGGCAAAGGTACTGCCCAGCCCCCCCAGCTCGGTCATACCCCACAGCTCTATTAGCGGGCAGCCGAAGCGCGCTTCAACCTCTTCCATTTTAGGCTTGGGCATCGTCTGTCCACCCACAGTGCAGCAGCGCAAAGAAGATAGGTCGTATTGATTAAAGTCAGGATGATTTAGAAGAAACATGAACATAGTGGGAACACCCTCAAACAGGGTGGCCTTATGCGCTTGAATACTTCTTAAAATTGTTTGTTCTTCAAAACTCGGGTGTAACACCAGAGTCATGCCGTTTTGTATTGCACCGCTCATGACCACGTTGCCGTAAACGTGAGGGCACGGCAAAGCAGTAACAACCGTATCGTGGTCACTGCGCTGATGCATTAAGGCCGTCATGGCCACGTTCAAGACAATGCTGCGATGGGACAGGCAAGCACCCTTGGGGTGGCCGGTGGTACCCGACGTGTAGCCAATAGTTGATAGGCTATCAGGATCGATATCGGGTATTTGAAAGGCGTCGCTACCCGCCGCCAAGAGCTCGTTAAATGACAGCATACCCTCAGGCAACGCCGCGTCACCGAAGGCAATCAACTCTCTGACCTGAGCATTTTCTTTGACGCTTTTCAGTGACAGCGCTTTTTCATGGGAGGCGATAACAATAGAAGCACCGCAATCATTGGCAACAAACTCCACCTCGCTGGGAGTGAGCATGACATTGATGGGGTTGATGACCGCTCCAGTTTTCAGCGCACCGTAGTAACTCACCACCCATTCCCAGCAGTTGCCAGAATAGAGCGTGACCCGATCACCGGGTTGAATACCTAGGGTCACCAGGGCATTAGCAAAATTATTGCTCAGTTTTTCCAGATCATTAAAAGACAGTGACCGCTCGGGTAACACCAGCGCGGTTTTATCACCAAATTTCTTGGCGGCTGCAGCAGGAATGTGGCCAATCGATGGAATCAAAATACCTACCCTCCGCAATATCCTTCGCAAACACACCCACTTTCATTAAGACTTAAACGGCAACCCAAGCCGAGTTTGTGAAAACCCCCGGCCTTCATGCCAATACCTCGTCAACCGCTCTAATTGCGGCATCAATAGCCGATTGCACATAAGCGTAAGCCTCGGAATCGGAGTTGGCGATGCTGATGCGGCCAATAGGTGCTCGGCCCAGTTCGTGCGGGGCCTCACCCTCAGGCCACGCAGGGTCATGCAATTCCATGTACTCGTAAGCGTAGCCATGAGCCCAACGGTTCGCCGTAATCCCTTCGACGTCGGTTTCTGCGTTAAAACCCGTTGCCCCGAACATGCCCGACAGCTGACTCAGCGTAGCTGCCTCAATATCTTCGAAAGACATTGATAACAATTGGTGCCTGCCCAAGCGGTATAAATCTCGAGAAGATTGATCACCAGAAGCTGGAGGCGCCGCAGCATGAATCATCCACACTACAACAGGGTCATCGAGCTTAGTGGGCGGTTGAAAATTGCCCTGGGACACTGGGGGAGCCGTGGCTACAAGGCTATAGAAGCTGCCGGGGCATTGATAACCCGATACCCCTGCCTTGCGGACTGCCGCGCCTGATCGCAATAAAACGTTGGTACAAATAAAGGGCACCTTTACCCCGTAAGCCAAACTTTCCTTTTGCGCAGGGGGTAATTCAGGACACAAATGCGGCACCATTCCGCCGTACCCAGCGAGTATGCAGTGCTTTGCTCGAACGGTTTGAGCCTTTCCAGCAACCACATAAGAAGCGTCGACAAGACCGTCGTCTCGATTACGCACATTAACCGCGGTGCTGTTAAGACGAAGCCGCACCGGCGCTCCTTCACGGTCTAACTGTGTGTAATCAAAGATGCTGGTGACAATATTTTCCTCGGTATTACCCGCAGCCACCGCAGGAATTAAGTGCCGCACCAGAAGTCGGGCAACCGATGCATTGCCATCGGGGTATATCGGATAACGATCGGCGCCGGGGTTTTCGGCTTCAGGAGCTTCGGTCTCCGCATTCTCTGGGTCAGGATCTGAAGCCTCCGGTGTCGGCGGCAGTAGAGCGGCGGCACCGGGAGCACCAGTGTAAAGAGCTTCATAAATGGAAACGCTCGCAACGCTCACACCAAATAGCGCTTTTATCCACGGTTCTGTAATTTGAACGGCCCCCGGGGAGAGCCCTACGTGCTCTGATAAAAAGCTTTCGTAGGACGTGCTGTGCATAAACTGCTCGCGTTCTTGCGCGGACATGCCCGGCAAAAAGTCCTGCTCACCGCTAATAAGATTAATCAGACCTTGCTCATCAGACGGCGGCAGCTGCAGTGAGCGAATTGCCGATTGAAAATCTCCCGCGCCTGCCCAAGTGAGGTTCCACTGACCGTTCATTGCTCTATCGGTCCCGTAGACCGACGCATTCAAATACAATCCGTGTGAAGACATAGGATCGTAAATCACATAGTCGGGCTCAATACCTTGACGCAGGGAGGTAAAATCAACGCCAATTTCTTCTAGCAATGATCGCGCTGAATCACCCATAGCAGCTTGCTCTAGATTTAGGCTGCCTCCCACCCCCAACAGTGTTCTGCCATCAGCAGTGAATTCATTCCGCCTGGCATGGCCGCCAAAATCGTCATGATTGTCTAGCAACAGAATTTTCGCAGCTGCACCAAACCGCTTGCGAAAGAGATACGCTGCCGTCAGACCACTGATACCAGCCCCCACCACAACGAGGTCGTAAACATTGTCGACCTCTTCGAATTCAGTTGGACGCTGGCCGCCTCTCGCCAGAGCATGGGCTACGTCATAAGATCCGGGATGATTACCCCTTAGTCCCGTGAGGGTCGGTGGATAAACGCCCACCGAAAGCTCCTCTTGGGTATGCTCACCGAAAACGTGGAGAGGGGATAGCGCAGCCACCCCCCCCATCATCGCAACGCCGTCTAGGAAGTCGCGTCGCGTAATTTTCAGTTTTTTATCTTTATTCATCGCCAAACTTCCTCAGACTTTCAGCCTTCGTCGATATTCCAGGCCTTGGTCTCGACAATAATTTTCTCGCGATACTTCACAGGCATATCCCAGGTACCCATCCAGCCTTTTGGCACCAGGAAACTGTCCCCCACACCAAAGGTTTTCGGGCTTCCACCCGTTGAGGTGAGAATCACTTGTCCCTCGACAACGAAAACATATTCGTCGTAGGGAAACGGTGCCCCGACCTCCAAAAGCGCGGCCTCAGCGCCATACAAAACTGAGACCAACTGCCCTTCATGCAATACTTTTTGCCCGTGGGCATTGGTACCTGTGAGCACGACACCTTCAGGCCAAGGTGGAAGACTGTCCAACTCAGCTTGCTGGAGTGTATTAGCCAACAGCGGAAGCGCTTCTGGGGCACTAGAACCTGCTTTTGGAGGGCTGGCGGATAGCGCCTCCAGCAAGCTGTCCGAGGCCTCCCACTGCTCTGTTTCAACGATGATCAGCTCTCTGAAACGACTGGGCATTTCCCAGGTACCCGTCCACCCCTGAGGCACAAGAAATTGGTCGCCGGTTTGATACGCCTGACGGACACCTTCGGTAGAAGTCAGCACAACGCTGCCCTCAAGCACCAGCACATATTCATCGTAGGTATAGGGTACGGCCACATCGATAGTCGCCGGCATTGCTTCGTACAGAGCAATCACAAACTCGCCCTCGTGAAGTATTTTTTGCCAGTGTTCATTGGTGCCCGAGAGCACCATATCGTCGGGCCAGGGCGGAATGCTCTCCAGTGTCATTTCTCGAAGGGATGCTGGGTTAAGAGAGAGTATTTCGGTCGCTGCCTGCACAACCCCAGACATCACGCTTCCTCCAATAAGCCAACCCAAACAAACAGCCCTGATAATGGGGTAAAACATAGCCATTCCTCGCCTGGGTAATCAGAAATAAAGGTTAAATTCGGCACGCATCATTCGCTTATAGCCCCAATGCAATTGGTCTCCCCAGCCAAAGTCCGCGCGAAACGCCGCATAGTCTTCATCAGTGATATTGTCGGCAGTTAAGGATACATCCCAACGCGCACTCTCAGGTTGGTAGGTCACGTTAGCGTTGAGTAAACCGTAAGACTTCTCTTCAACAGCGTTACCAATGTCGTGATAAAACTCGCCCGTGTAGTTGTACATGGCAAACCAGTTGAGGCTGCCACCTAAAAAGGCGTGGTTAATATTCGCACCGATTGAAAAGGTATCCTCCGGTGCATAGGCTAGGGTTTGACCACTTAGGGGCCCCTCCACGATTTCCGTATCCATATGCGAGTAGTTCGCCATCAGAACTATGCCATCGGTGAGCGCATAAGAAAGCTCTCCTTCGAAACCCTTCGTCTCCGCGTTACCGGCATCCCGGATCTGCTGTCCGTCATCAAAACTAAAGATAGCGACCTGAAGCGATTCATAATCAGTGAAGTAGATGGAACCATTAAACTGCATCCGCCCATTTAGTAAGGATGACTTTAATCCCAGCTCGTAGGCAATGCTGGTCTCGGGATCGAAAGGAACGAGAGTCTCGGCGATAAAATCGCCATCCAAGTCTGCTACCGAGGTGTTAAAGCCGCCGCCTTTGTAGCCCTGCGACACGCTCGCAAACACCATGGTGTCGTCACTTATATTGTATTGCGCTACCAGACGCGAGGTGAACTCGTCCCAGTCCTTCTCATCGCATAGTGGTCCGTCGGTTGGTCCACCAGAATCTCCAAAGTCGTCGACCAACGTATTGGTACACCAGTCCTTCTCATCTGAATTCCAGCGCAGTCCGGCGATGAGTGCGAGTCGATCGCTCATCTGCCAAGTCACATCGCCATAGATACCAAACGATTTATTCTCTGCCCTACTCTCAATGCGTTGGCTGCCTATAGGGAATCCCAGTGCGGTGGCCACGTAATCGACCTCCCATCGCGAGTTATCGAGATCTTCACTGTAATAACTCACGCCCGTGAACCAAGTGAGTGATTCAGAGCCGCCGTTCAAACGAAACTCCTGGTAAAAAGTTTCAGCGTCTGCGCCCAAACCTACGGGAATATCGAGCCCACCGAGAATTCCGCCAAGCAGCGCCAGATCAACGGCCCAGTCATCTGCGGTGCCATCGACATCTTCAAAGTAATCGTTTTCCCCATTACGGGCATCGGTAATCGACACCAGAGTCAGGGTGTCGTTAATCGCCCAGGTTAAGCGCAGTCCTAGGCCATCATCTTCATTTTGCTCAAAATTGGGCTGATTAATGGCAAAGCTATCGGGATACTCCACCCCGGGCTCAGCGAGGTTAAAAGGAATATTAATGGCGCTGGTGTAGTTGGTCTTTGCCTTGCCATAATTATATTTTATGAGCGCTTCGAGGTTATCGGTGACGTCCCAGCGGGCCGAAATACGAACCACATCACTCTCGGTGTACATGTCGTCACCGCTATTTACTTCGGTCCACATGCCCTCCCACTCTTGATGCTGATAGGCAACACGAAGCGCAAATGAATCACTGAGCGCCCAATTGCCAACCACTTCGTAGCGCTGCTGCCCCTCATCACCCAGTGCAGCACCCAGGCGCAGCTCATTCTCATCACCCGGCTTATTCGTGATTAAACTAATCGCACCGGCGGCGGCGTTGCGTCCAAATAGCGTCCCTTGTGGCCCCTTCACTACCTCAATACGGTTAATATCGAAAAAGTTAGACGAGGCAAAAATGTTGCGCCCTACGTAACTATCGTCGACAAATACGCCAACCGAGGGCTCTGAACCAATCGTCCAATCATTGCTGCCAATACCGCGGATCGCCCAGCTGTTTGTCGCCAAGCCATAATCGGCGCCCGTAAGGCCGGGCACCATAGGGATAACCTCGGTGATGGTATTGATACCGGTCTTCTCGAGCATATCCTCACTCACGGCACTGATCGAAATCGGAACATCCTGCAAACTTTGATCACGCTTCTGCGCACTCACCAACACCTCCTCGAGCTGCGCACTTACAGCGCTTGTGAAGGTAAGAGCCGCAATGGCAACGAAGACCTTTTTTCGAATGAATCCTGTCATCACTATCTCCTTAACTGAACGGTTGTTGTTATATTTTTAAATTTTTCGAGAATCACAGAGCGCTTCTCGTAACAATTTTTTGAGCAATCACATCAGTTCACGCGCCGAAAAATCGCCACCATTACCAAGATCAAAAGTAGTAACGGTATAAAGGTAAGACCAAAGGACACTTCAATATCTGGAGCACCAATTACCCCGAAGATCAGCATTGCAAACGCCACGTGAAAACCCATGCCAAATAGCCCCAGTGACAAAGCCGCAAACTTAGACAGCCAATCGCGGTCGACCATGGGCACCATCACGAGTAGAGCGAACAGCGAATAAAGCCAAAAGCCCATGTAATCGAATGAGGTATATAGGGAGAAGGGAATCGACACGTTAAGCAGTGGCAACAGCATGGCTGCCATCTCTGAGCCCGCCGTCCCTGATAAAGTCGCTTCCGCTAACAGCGGTATGGTCCAGACCGCCATAAACTTAGGAATGACAAAGGCCATAGTCGCCAGGGCAGTAGCACCGGCTGCCAGCAGGGCACTGAGGGGGCTTTTATGGCGGACTCGCCAGGTGATGGCCAGAAACAGGCCCGACAAGGCAAGCATTGCAACGATTTGGTTGAGCCAGGCGGCAATGAACAATCCCCTGTGAGCCGCGAGCCAACTCAATCGTTCTGCGGGAGTTGCGTCATATCCACCCTGAACATCCAGAGGCAGTGCTGCCGATAGCAACCCTGTTGCAATACAAATAACGGCGCACCAAAAACCAAAGCGATTAATCTGAATATCGAGGGCGGTATCATTAGCAGTGAGGTTGCTCATTACTAGAGTTATCCTATTTTGGCGATCGAAAAATCGACGAAAGCCTTGCGCATGTCAGTCGACAGGCTATAACCTGTCGACTGACATGTAAAGCGGAAAATAACGTGATGCAAAAGATTAAGAAAAGAGCCTGCCTATGCCGATTGAGATAACACGTCGCGATTTTATAAACGGCGCTGTCATTGGCACCGGCGGCCTAATGCTCACCGGATGTGGCAAAGAAGTCGCAACTGGCGCGCCGGTAACGGCTGAAGCCCCCACGGTATTTAGCCCGCCAGATTCTTCAGCTTATTACCCCCCTATACAAACAGGTATGCGAGGAAGCCATGAAGGCTCTTTTGAAGTAGCCCACGAATTGGCCTGGCGCGGCAACAAACCTGCACACTACGAAACATTGAATGAGCACTATGACCTGATCGTGGTCGGCGCAGGCATGAGCGGACTGGCAGCGGCTCACTACTATCAACAAAAGATGGGCAATGATGCACGCATCCTAATACTCGACAATCATGACGACTTTGGTGGTCACGCCAAGCGCAACGAATTCCACCAGAATGGGAGAATGATGCTTAGCCTCGGTGGCGCGCAAAACATCGAAGCCCTGAGTAACTACAGCGATGCCGCCCGCGGGCTGATGCAAGACATTGGCATTGATGACGATTTCATCGAGTTCATGAACCAACAAACACCCGACAATATGTTCCTTGCGGGCAAAATGCAGGCAGAAAATGGTGTCGCCATGCCCGGAGCAAACGGCCATGTCACTGTTAGAGGGAATTGGCTAGCCGCTATGTTTGGTGGCAAAGACTACGAGAAGTCTGTGCGTGCATTACCCCTGCCCACGGCTGAGCAAGACAAGCTGATCGACTTCTTCGCCGGGCACCAAGACTTTCTGGATGACCTCTCCCTTAGCGAAAAATGGGATTACATTAACGCCAACAGTTACAACCGCTACCTTGTGGACAAGGTCGGCCTGGCCGAGGACACCGTGCCGGTTTTAAACGTCTTGATAATGCATCTGACCGGTGTCTCGGGGTGGAACCTTACCGTGCTGGAAGGCATGACCATGGGTGGCACGGGCATCAAGTCTATGGGTTGGGTAGGCAAGGCCTCGGCTAAACTCGCGGAATGGGTGCTAGACAGCCTACTCAGCGTCACAATGTTTCCCGACGGCAATGCTTCTGTCGCGCGGTTATTGGTACAGAAGCTGATTCCCGCGGCGGCGCCGGGTATGCAGGGCACGCAGGATGTGGCGATTGCGCACTTCAATTACAGCGCTTTGGATCAACAAGACCATCCCACAAGACTGCGCCTTAATAGCACTGTGGTCGGGGTACGGGACAATAACAACAATCAGGTTGAGGTAGATTACGTGCAGCAGGGCAAGGCCCGGAGGGTAACCGCTGACCACTGCGTGTTGGCCTGCTACAACGCCCTCATCCCGCACCTGTGTCCAGAAATGCCCGACGCTCAGAAAGAGGGACTGAGCTACGGGGTAAAAACACCTTTCGTATACGCCAATGTGCTGCTGAACAATGGTCAGGCGTTTTCTGAACTGGGCGCCACCTCGTTTCAGTGCCCCTATGACCCTTTCCAATGGATAAGTTCATCACCCGCCGTTTCTGTCGGTGGCTATGAGCCTCCCAGAGACCCAAATGACCCCATGGTAGCGTTCATGATGCACTCTCCAATGACCGGTCCAGAACAGCCAACATCTTGCCGAGACCAGCTGCGCATGGCTCGCCATAAAATCTACAGCACCCCCTTTGCCGACTACGAACAACAAATACGCCAGCAGCTGCAATCCATGTTGGGACAACACGGCTTCAACCATGAGACCGATATTCGGGGGATTACGGTTAATCGCATTCCTCACGGCTATGCTTACGCTTACTTGGGTCTTTATGACCCCAAATGGGAGGAGGGCCAGGCACCCCACGAAATTGGACGTGCCCAGTTCGGTCGCATTTCTATTGCCAACACCGATTCCGAAGCGACTGCGCTGATGAACCTGGCCTTTGATGCCGCTTGGCGAGCCGTTGAGGAGCAGACCGCTTGAATTAGCGGTCTAGCCGCCGCTAAAACCGCGGTGTTAAATGACAATCTAACCTACCGAGGAGCGCGCTCTTGAGAATGAACACGGACAAGACGATTTTCACGGGGCTACTGCTGACGGTATTGCTCATCGGTGACACAATTTCAGTGGCCGAGGAAACTGGCCGACCCGAAAACCTGACCCTTGAATCCTTTCAATTCGGGCCTATCAACCGCTGGGCTTTCAGTCACATGCGGGAAGTGATCCCCACGGTGAATATTCCTCGTGACCCAACGCAATTTCTTGCACTTAAAAACAGTGAAGACCTCGTTACCGATTTTTCCGTTGCATTTCAGGGGCGTCAGCAGGCGATTGATAACATCGCTGAGCAGCAGTACATCGATGGCCTACTGATTCTCAAAAACGGTGACATTGTGTTCGAGCAGTACTACGGCAGCCTCAAGCCCGAACTGCCGCACTTAATGAATTCTGTCTCCAAATCTGTCGTCGCACTGGTCGCCGGAAAATTAGCGGCACAGGGGGTCATCGACCTCGATAAGCCGGTGTCCCATTACGTCCCCGCCCTCGCCAAAAGCGGCTATGCCCCCGACTCGCTGCAAACTGTGCTCGACATGCGCGACGGCTCTGACTACACCGAAGATTATCCGGATTTCACTACCACCTTTAGACTTCAAGACTGCGCTATCGGCTGGACAGATGCCGACTATTGTCCAAAAAATGGCCCAGAAAGCCTGTATGAATTTCTTCCGATGATTGGACGGGATGAAGCAAAACTGGGCAAATTCAGCTACCGGTCGGGCTCGACGAACGTCATTGGCTGGGTGCTTGAAGCGGCAACAGGGCAACCGTTGGCAGAGCTCATATCGGAGCATGTCTGGCAACCCATGGGGGCAGAGTTCGATGCCAACATCACTGTAGACAAGGGCGGCTTTGTTTTAGCCGATCATGGTATGAGCTCGACGCTGCGTGATCTCACTCGTTTGGGGCTACTGGTTTTGAACAACGGTAAGGCACTGGGCAAGGAGGTCATTCCTGCTCCATTTATTCAGGACATATTGGCACAGCAAGGTGACCCAAACTGGCCCTACCCTGCGCCCGAAGGCTACACGCCGTCCTACCGTTCATTTTGGTGGGGGGAAGGAAATTCAGGCGGGGACGTCAGTGGCTATGGCATTCACGGTCAATTTGTACGGGTGGTGCCCGAGGCCGATCTTGTGATTACCCTATATTCGACCTGGCCCCGAGCCGACGGCAATGGAGAATCCCACGGTTGGGGTGCTACGGCTGAGCTCATGGAGGCGTTAATCGCTCAATTTCGGTGATTTCCGGGCCCATTTCTCGACCGTGCGTGCGGTGCTTCGTGCCGCCTTCTTGCAGTAAAAGGCAAATCTCAAATGAAAAGCCATGCGCGTTGAGGACAGATCCCAAAGAGCGCTGCAGCGAAACCCGATCAGAGGATCGATCCACGCTGATATCAGTGCAGCGGTGGGGCCTGACTAGACGTCGACATAACGTTCTTTTACTAGGTTGAATATGGCCTGCTTGACTGCAGATCTGTCCTTCTCCCAACGTCGCCCCCTACCCACAAAGAGTGACTCCCCCTCCACCAGAGTTAAGAGCATGAGGGATTCTGCGCGGGCATTAACGATGCCCTGCGCTGCCATAAGAGTCTCTAACTTCTCCAAGAACGTGGCATAGACCTCTTCTAATAAATCGGATACTAAGGGCTCTACCTGCTCCATAGCCCACAGCTGTGTCCAAAGCCGGTCATTGAATAGCTTATCTGATGTGCCAACCTGCTCATCGAGCATAAACTCCACCATACTCATAATAGAAGGAATTTCGCTAGGTCCTCCCGGGGCACTAAATGCAGAAGTGATCTCAGCCTCAATATAATTTACCAAGGCAGTTAGCAGTGCATCCCAAGTCCGGAAGTGGTACTGCAATGCGCCCAACTTCAAACCACTCGCCCGGGCCAAAGCCCGCATGCTGAGGCTGCCGTAACCCTCATCAGCAATGAGCTCTATTGCCGCACGCAAAATTTCGGTTTTTCGATCGGTATTCATATCAAGTTTCTATTATCCCGCCCTCGGCTTATTGGCATATTCAGTACTGTGTGCCGGAGTATGCCTTACTGGCAGGCTGGCATGCACCATACCCGCCGGATAACTCTAAATAGAAACTCTGGACTACAACCTTAAGCGGCGACTAAATCTCTGGGGGAAAATCGATAGCCAGTCCCGCGAACAGTTTGAATGAGCTCACTGTATACAGGATGGGCGCTCTGCAGCGTTTTCCGAAGACGGCGAATACTCACGTCAACAGTGCGCGCATCCACACAGGCGTTATTACCCCAAATATGCTGGAGTATTTGTTTGCGTGCATGGGCCCGCTCGGGGTGCAGCATGAAAAATTGCAATAGTTTAAATTCCGTGGGCCCCAACATGAGAACCTGAGAGCCCAAGGTGACACGACGGTTATCGAGCTCCAGCACTAAATCTCCAACGCGCAGCTGATGGTTAACGTCATCATCTTCAGCGTGTCGAAAAATAGTTCGTATGCGAGCGAGAAGCTCTTTTAAGGAAAAGGGCTTGGTAATGTAATCATGTGCGCCCATATCCAGCCCCTGAATAATGTCCTCCTCACGGGCTTTCGCGGTGACCATAATGACCGGCAAGGACTGCGTTGCTTCCTCTTTCTTTAACCGGCTGAGTAGTTCAATGCCACTACCACCGGGGAGCATCCAGTCGAGCAAAACCAAATCGGGATCTTGGTCAGTTATCAACCAGTAAGCCTTTTGAATATCAGCGGCTTCCAAAACCTCGAACCCCTCAGTCTCCAGGGCAAACCGCAGCATGTCTCGAAGGTCAGGCTCATCATCGACTACCAAGATTTTTTTCATAGTCATAAGTCTTTATTCATTAAGTTAACCTGGACAAAAAAGCCATCAGCAACCGGTCTAACGCGCCCCTATTGACGACCCATGATCAGCATGAGCCTTTGCGAAAACGGTGTTATTTGGGGAGCAGCGAACCCCGCGACCAGGCTCATAGTGAGCCTGGTACAGTCCAGCCAGCCCACCATAGATCCGACCCGTCAGGATCCACAGCGCCAATGTAATCCGTTGAATCAAGGTAAGTACCATCGGCAACCGACTCAGGATAAGCGCCGTTAATAAGATCCCAATCCAGCGGATCCAAGCCAATCGCCTCGGGGGCTTGGGAGCTGAGCAGAGCATCCAATGCGGCATTGGTCTCAACTACCGTTGTGGTATCGAAGCTCACATTGAATCCTGAAAGTATGCCGTGCATCCCCTCGCCCTGACCGCAGTCCTGGATCCAGTTATTAACAACCAATGCAGTACCGGCGAGAGCCTCAGAACCAGAGCCGTCGACATTAATACAGGTATCAACAACCGTCTGGGAGGTATCGGCGACCGTCACTATGGTGTTGTGGAAAAAACCACCCGAGCGCTTTTTAAAGTTCAGGCTATAGGTTGCCCGATTAGCCACCTTGTCATTGATAATCGTGACATTTGCCAGTGTTGGCTTTGACAGAAAGCCCGCCGATGAGCCCTCAGTATCCATTTCAAAGGCCTCACCTTTCGAGGCGCCTTGCTTGACGATGATGTATTGAAGATTGCCCTGATAACCCTCATCCCAATCGACGGAATCGTCGTTGTTACTGGTGAAGACGCCGTGCTTGACGTTGACATTGCCACCGTAAAACTCGATGCCATCATCAGAGTTGCCATGCACCTGAATGTAATCTATCTCTGTACCGCTACCCACGGTCACCAAAGAAATACCGTTGATTTCATTACCCGTAGAGAATTCATAGCCACCTTCCGCAACCACCACGTAGCGCAGTACACCGCTACTGTCATTCGGGTCATAGCCACCCGCAAAACCTGACTCTCCTTCGGAGTCGATATCGCAATAGCTGCCACCTTCACTACACTCGTTGTGTGGTGCGTAGCCGTGCATGATCAGCCCGCCCCACTCACCAGACCCGTCAAGGCCTTCATCATCGGAGGAAAATACGATTGGCGCAGACTGGGTGCCCATCGCCATAAGCTTACTGCCGCGGGTGATCACCAAGTTGGCAAAGGTGCCGGTTTTGCCGAGGACTTTGACACCGGGCTCGATAGTTAAAGTGACATTGCGCACTGAGGACCCATCGGCCAAGGTACCGTCCCCGTTTGTCTCCAGTTGGCCATTTCCATTACCGACGGTAACCCGACCTTCCATGAGGTAGTCCACACCCGCAGTCAACGTGAGGTCAGACGAAACTGTGGGGGGCAGCAGGCATAGACCGTCTTCTAGTTCATCCGTACCTGAAGGACAAGATGCCTCGGGAAGGCTAGGATTACCGACGCTGCCTGCGATTGTCCAGTTAGCCCACCAGACATCGCTGCCATCGGGGTTGACCGCACCAATAAAGTTCGTCGCATCAAGGTAGCCTGCGTCGGCCACCGATTCCGGATAGGCACTGTTAACCGCGGCCCAATCAATCGTATTGGACAATACAGCAGCAGATGCCTGAGAAGCGAAATTATCATCGAGCTGTGCCGCTACGGCCGCAATGGTGCCGTTATTCAAACCCGCTACATTTGCCAGAGTGCCGCGATCGCCAGATCCCGAAGCACAATCCTGAATCCAGTTGTTCAGAACCAGCGCCTCACCTACCAGCGCCTGTGAACCCGAGCCGTCGACATTGACGCAGGTGGTCAGGGCGGTTTCAGAATCAGGCGACACGGTGACAACCGTGTTGTGGAAAAAGCCAGCTGAGCGCTTTTTAAAGTTTAGGCTGTAGTCGGCTCGGTCGGCTACCTTTTCAACCACTACCGTCACGTTGGAGAGGGTTGGCTTGGAGAGGAACCCACTGGAAGACCCTTCGGTATCCATCTCAAAAGCCTCCCCTTTGGCCGCACCCTGCTTAACAATAATGTACTGCAAGTTGCCCTGATATCCCTCGTCCCAATCAACGGAGTCATCGTTGTTATTGGTGAAAACACCGTGCTTCAAATTGACCGTACCGCCATAAAATTCAATACCGTCGTCTGAATTGCCATGAACCTGAACGTAGTCCATTTCTGTGCCTCGACCCACGCCAACCAGCGAGATACCGTTGATCTCATTACCCGTAGAAAATTCATAACCGCCCTCGGCGACGACCACATACCGCAGGACACCACTGCTATCAGCGGGGTTGTAGCCACCCGCAAACCCTGACTCTCCCTCAGCATCAATGTCGCAGTAACTCCCCCCCTCCACGCATTCATTGTGTGGCGCGTAGCCATGAATAATTAGCCCGCCCCATTCGCCAGAGCCGTCATAGCCCTCATCGTCGGAGCTAAAGATAATGGGTGCATCTGCGGTACCCGCTGCCAGAATTTTGCTACCCCGGGTCACGAGCAAATTGGCAAATGTGCCGGACTTTCCAAAGACCTCAACACCGGCTTCAATCGTCAATGTCACCGATTGAACATCAGCCCCATCTGCCAGCGAGCCGTCACCATTACTTTCCAGCTGGCCATTACCGTTACCCACGGTCACACGATCCGTCATCAGATACTGAACCCCTGCCGACAACGTCATGTCTGTCGAGATAGTAGCGGGCAGTTCACACAGCCCCTCGCTAACCTCGGACGTTCCTTCCGGACAGTTCACGGGGGTTTCTCCGCCCGAATCACCGCCACCCGAATCACCGCCACCCGAGTCACCGCCGCCATTGCTAGGTGGTGCCTCAATGTTGATAGTGGTGCTGTCACCGTCGGAGCACGCAGCAAGAAATGTCACCAAAACCGCACTAATGAGGTGTAACTTGATACTTCGCGTCATATTTTTTCATCTCTGTAAGAGTCAATGTGATGGGCCTAAAACTGCCAGTCAAAACCCAGCTGAACAGAAGAACCACGACGGTAGACTTGGAACACCTGCCCGCCTTGGCTGTACTTCACTTCCTCATCCAGAAGGTTTTCTAGCTTTGCCTTTAATGTGAGGGAGTCAGACATGTTGAACCGATAGACCATATTGAGATCTAGCCTGGGCTCAAGAAACACATCGGGCTGTCCAGATACGCCGACATCGGCGATTGATTTACCGTTTTGATTCAACAGCAACGTCAATTGGTGTCCCGCGCTGATGCTGTCAAAGCCAAAGATAAGGTTGGCGGTGTATTCGGGCTGCCCCTGCAGTGCGCGAGCTTCCTGGTTCGCGGCGCTGACTTCAGATTCAATAAGGGCACCGTTGAAAGCCACAAATAAGCTCTGGTCGTAGCCGTCGCCCAAGGCAAATTCAAATCGGCCATCAACCTCAACACCGTAGAGTTCTCCGCTATCGGAGTTCTGAAAGGTCCGTGAATTACCGGCTGAACCCGATGCCGCCTGCACCACCCGCTCAATCGGCTTGTCCATGTCTTTGTAGAACAAGGCAACCGATAAACTGTCCATCTCTGACAGGTACCATTCCCAACGCAAGTCTGCGTTGAGAATGTCGGAAATTTCCAGGAATGGATTACCACGAACACGAACATTGAATTCATTATCGTAAAAGGTCGCGTTAGCCGCCTCTTTAAAATCTGGCCGCGCTACGGTTTGTGAAAGGGCGAAACGGACTTGTTGCGAATCGGTAACGAACCAGTTGACGCCAAGGCTCGGTAAAAAGCTCTCCTCATCAATAACTGACTGAACGGCACCTCCACTCCCCTGCAGTGAAAACGTGTCTGTTGTCTGCTTGTAAGTTTCGTAACGGCCACCCACAACCACCTGCCATGACGCGTTGAAGGTGTGGTCATACATGAGAAAGGCGCTGTTGTACTCCAACTCAGCGTCATAGCTGTCTGAAGCAAGGGTTTTGTCAGCAAAGACCAAACCAGAATTGGGGTCGTTGGAAATGCCACCTTCCGCATCTGATCCACACTGGGCATTAGACGAAGTCGTGTTACAGCTATAGACCACATCGGAAACCAGCAGATTACTCGTGCGTAGCAAGTCATCACGCACTTGATTAACGTTAAAGCCATAAGTCGCGCTTTCTGAAGTACGCTCCCGGAAAATAAGCTGAATACCCGCAGAAAGTGTGGCGTAACTCTCTCCGGCGTCGAACACATCCCAGCCGAGCTGGCCCGAAACGTCAAGATTGTCATCCACCAAATCGTCGTATCGGCGAATAATTGTGCCCGGCTCCAAAATGAACCCGTTAAATAACTCTGTCTGCTGATCATTAGGCTGTGCAAACTGGTATTGCGACTTCAATGCAACGGGATCGGTAGCGCTAGACGTGGCCGAAAAATCGTATTCACGGCGATCCGGAGCGTATCGATCGGCCTGACTCACAGTCGCCTGCCACTCCAGAGAAACAGACCCCATGTCGTCTAAAAAGTGCGATCCCGCGAGCTGCGTCGACAGGTACTGCCGCTCTTCCCACTGAATGGTTTGTCGCAGCAGGGCCTGAAATTCATCGCCCTCCTGCCCCACCGACCTTTCCAGCTGGCTTTCGGTGACACGAGAGGCCACGGTGTTCCACTCAAACGTGTGATCGCCGACGTTCCAGCCCACTGACAAAAACCCATTGAGCTGAATGGTGTTTGTGTATTGGCGATAGAGAAAGTTGTCTGCAACCTCACCCTGTGATTCGTAGGTGTAGCGCTCCCCATCGTCGCGCTTACTCCAGTCGTTGGAGTAGTTCATGGCTGCATAGACACCCAATTCAGAATTGTCGAAAAGAAACAGGTCGCCAAAGTTGAGGCCCATTTTTCCGTCGGGTGCCGCTGATTCAAAACTGGGGTCAAAACCATCTTTCATCAGCAGGGCGCCCGCACGGCGCAGTTCACCGGCGGTGGCGTCGTCCAAGGTAAAAACTTGGCCCGTGTTAGTGTCAGTCGCCTCACCCGAATTCAACATGTCCGAGATTGCCGCCAAGGCAGGATCCGGGCTTCTAGCGCCGTCATCCCATCCCAATTGGTCAAAGTCACCCTGAAGGGCATCGACGAAAACCGTTTCCCCAGTCAAATCGGTGGTATAGCCCCCCTGAATACTCATGCCTAAAATGCGCTCATCAGGAAATGTCTTAGTGTTAATCGCGAGGTTGCCGCCGGTAGACTCGCCCGGCATATGCGTCAGGAAGGTCTTTTTTACATCCAGTTGATTCACAAAATTGGAGGGAAATAAATCCAAGGGGACAGTGCGTTTTGAGGGATTGGTAGACGGCATAGTGGCGTTGTTTAGGGTAGCCGAGACATACCGCCCACCCAGACCACGAATGAACACGTATTTATCGTCTTGTACCGATACCCCCGGCACTCTAACGACCGAGGCAGCCACATCTGAGTCGGCAAACCTAGCCAGCATTTCAACGCCAATTGTGTCAACGATATTGGTCGTATCGCGTTCACTGAGCTCAAGACCCGCAGGGTCGAAACTTGCTATAACGATGACCTCTTCAAGAGTCGGTGCGGCCACCTGCATCATCATGGCCGACTCGTCGATCTCGAGCACCACTGAGCGGGTGAGCCCACCCACAATGCGCAGGTTTGCGGTTTTTTCAGCTACCTGAGTGCGATAACGCCCCCTTGGCAACGTAATACTGGCCTCTCCAGCGGAATTGGTTTTTAGTGAGGCGCCGAGCCCAGCAATATAAATAGATTCGTTTGAAGCGACCGAATCGCCCTGCATTACCCGAATATTGAGGGAGCCTTTAGCCGACGATTTACGCTCGAGCACACTTTCTGTTTGCGCGTAAACATCGAGAAATGTCTCACCGGTCTCCACCTGAACCACAGCGTCGACCAACTGCCCCGCACCTGAAGCGAACCGTGCAGTGATATCACCCTCGTCAGCTCTCACCGTAATGACGTGCGTGCCCTGCCCTGGAACATCCACCAGAAGCGAGCCATCTTCGCTCGTCTTTCCGACTCTGTTCTGGTCTAACTGTATTTCACTGCCCACCGCGGGGTTGTCACCGGAAAATACATAAATAAGAAGCTCATCTGCGGCCAGAATGGGGGTTGCTGGCAGCAAGAAAAAAAACAGTATGGCAACAATTGAACGTCGCGTAGTTGGCAAGAAAATCATTTAAACCTCTAAAAAAATGCATGCAGATAAAATGTCGACTGCGCAAACTTTAGGGCTTAGAAATGAAATTTTTGTGACGCTATCTTTACGGTTTTTTGAATTATTTGTTACATTTTTGTGACGACAATCAGTAAGGCCAGACTCTCACGCGCCTGAATGGAAGACCCGATGAGTGAATAGCTCGCCCGCCACTAAAGGCACCCGATGGTCGCTGCCAGGGGCTGAAAAACCGCTTTGGCTGCAGCCTTTGCAGGCAGCACTGCTTGTATAATTGCAATTATAGCGGCTGCTAAAAAGACAGATGACCACCGCCATTTAAATTTGTAGGGCCGCGCCAGGTCTCAGGAAACCCTAGCCCCCAAAATCTAATGTCAGCAGCAAGCGCCTTGCGCCTCCGGTAAGGTTTGGTGAACGGTGCACCAATCCACCATTTTCATTGCCGATCCATGCCTCACCTTTTAGCAAAGCAATGTCGCCCGATCTCATCGTACGAATGTCATCGGCTGATTTATAAAGCCCTAAGTCGGAGTCAGGCAGTCCGAGATAACCCATGCCTAGCTTGGTACGGTCAACTCCCTCTTGCGACAGCCACTCGGTCGCTCGACCTGAATAGGTAGTGACGAGTCGACAGGGCACTTTATCTACATGGAAGCGTGGACACATAGCCTCGTTAAGCGCGGTTAAACGCAAACCGGCGCGCTTTAAATCAAACAGAAAACAAAACATGTCTACGATTTCGGCGATATCTTCGGCCAAAGTACCTTCGTAGTTTTTGGGCAGCGCCTCACTAACACCCTCGTAGGCCTTAGCGGGTGTTGTCATTAGACTCATCCCAAATGCTGGAGCCAGGTCTAATAGGTGTTCTACAGAACAACGCAGCGGCTCAGGGAGTTCCCGGTGCCAATTCGCGATGTTTACATCCTCTTCATAGATCGCCGAGAGCACCGCTACATCATTACCCGCTACAGAACGCCGGGTTTTGATCGTTGGGCTGTCCTCTCCCAGTACCTTACGTGCCGCTACAGGCGCCTGACTATTCACGACTGCTGCTCCCACTGGGGAAAAGGGTCGGTAAGGGTCGCCCAATACTGTTTGCCCCTAAGCAGCTCATCCTCAGTCAGTAAGCAGTCGTCCAGGGCCCGCCGCATTGTCGGCTCATCAAGATCCTGACCAATAAATACAAGCTCCTGACGCATATCGCCGAAGGGCTCAACCCAAACCTTATCGATACTCTCGAGATACTCCTCATCAGTGGGCCAATTGGCGCGGGGAACCGCAGACCAAAACAACCCCCCAAACCCATACCGAGCAATACCCCCCGCCTGACTCCACTGGCCCGCGAACTCAGGGCGAGTCGCCAACCAAAAATAACCTTTGGAACGCAGTAACTTGCCATAGCGTTCTGTGTCGTGGAGGAACTGGTGAAACTTTTGCGGGTGAAATGGCCGGCGTGCGACGTAGCTAAAGCTACTAATGCCATATTCCTCAGTTTCAGGAACGTGCTCACCGCGCATTTCTTGCAGCCAGCCCGGCGCCTGCTGCGCGCGCTCAAAGTCGAAGCGTCCTGTGTTCAAGACCTCATCGACATTTACACCGCCATGGGCAATAGGAATTAGCTTTGCGTGAGTATTCAGTGTGCGCAATATGGCCGTCAGTCGTTCAACCTCTGAGGGGGTGGCCAAATCGGTTTTACTGATCAAAATGACATCGGCAAATTCGACCTGATCAACGAGCAAATCGGCTACCGAGCGCTCGTCGTCCTCGCCCAAAGACTCCCCCGCGTCTTGAAGAAATTTGGCTTCGTCATAGTCACGGAGAAAATTAACGGCATCGACAACCGTCACCATCGTGTCGAGGTCAGCGACCTGAGACAGCGACACGCCGTCTTCATCAGCAAAAGTAAAAGTCTCGGCCACTGGCAAGGGCTCTGAAATGCCCGTCGACTCGATAACCAAATAATCAAACCTGCCGTCTTTAGCGAGCTCAGTAACTTCTTCTAGGAGGTCTTCACGTAACGTGCAGCAAATGCAGCCGTTACTCATTTCAACCAACTTTTCTTCGCTGCGGTTTAGCGACACCTCGTTTTTGACGACAGCGGCATCGATGTTGATTTCGCTCATATCATTGACGATGACAGCGACCTTTTTGCCCTGCCTATTATTCAAAATATGGCTGAGCACCGTGGTCTTACCAGCGCCTAAAAATCCCGATAACACGGTGACAGGCAGCTTTTGTTCAACTTGCATGGCTTTTACTCCAACCTTAAAGGGCTTAAGCACTCCCAAAACACCCCCACAGAATACGGGTGCAAGAGCTCAATATGATATGGTGTATCATATCATTTGATAGCCCGTTCAGGTATTAAAATTGAAGCCATGAACCTGCGGCTGAGGAACAAGAACGATGAACTCCAAGGTCACCGCAGTTAACGTCATTACCGGTTTTCTGGGTGCCGGTAAGACGTCCACCATTTTGGGCCTGCTATCGCAAAAGCCAAAACACGAAACCTGGGCGGTCATCGTCAATGAATTTGGTGAAATTGGCATCGACGGTAGCTTGCTCCGCGCACAGACAAAAAACGACGATGTCGTTGTCCTCGAGGTTACCGGGGGGTGTATGTGTTGCTCTGCGGTGTTTTCAATGGATTTGGCCCTGAGTCAAATTCTGCACCTAGTCGCCCCCGAACGATTATTGATCGAGCCTACGGGACTGGGCCATCCTATTGAGATTTTGGAAACACTCAGTGCTGAAGCTTACAAAAGTACCCTTTCAATTCAGCAGACCGTTGCCGTGGTTGACGCCCAAATGATGTCCTCGGGCACTAACACTCAACACCCAAACTTTGACCAGCACCTCGCGATTGCCGATCTTATCGTGGCGAACAAATCAGACCTATGCGAACCCGCTAACTATGACTTGTTACAAGACTACGTCCGCGAGACCTTGGGTAGTCGGGCCAAAATAATAGCGTCAACTTATGGCAATGTGGATATTAGTCAGCTTGAGGGCACCACAGACTGGAACGCCACAGATGTCCCAGAGCGCCAGGCCGCTCGCGAGGCCTCGGCTTCGCTACCCGAGGAACAACCGCTGCCCGAATGTGGATTTCTCAGAGCGCAGAATACGGGTGAGGGCTTCGAAAGTGTGGGATGGCGTATCCACCCTGAGATGATCTTTAGCTACCGAACATTATTCGAGTTTCTGCGCAGGCTGAACGTCGATCGGATGAAGGCTATTTTCATCACTGAACAGGGAATCTTCGCCTACAACATGGTCGGTGGCGTACTTCAGGAACTGCCCATTGACGACTGTATGGAATCGAGAGTCGAAATTATTGCTGAATCTATCGACGCTACCTGGGAAGACCGCTTGATGGACTGCCTGCTAAAGGCACAGGTTTAAGGATCTACGTTTTAGAAGGATCTACGTTTTAGAAGCAACTACATTTTAGAGAGAAGTTAGAGGCCTCCGACGGAGGCCCCTAAGTCTTTAGTTCGACTAGCAGTACACCAACTACATATGGATCCTAAAGCCCGCTTCAATCGTGCGACCCGCCCGTGGGGCCATTTGGGCAATGAATGACGTATGCAAGCGCTGCTCTTCATCGGTCAAGTTGAGCCCGTTCACAAACAAATCGACATTGGTCGATCCAAAATCCATTGCGTAGGACACGTAAAGCCGCAGATCATCATAGCTCTCAGTAGACAGTTCGTTAGCTGCTACATCGGATTGGCTTGATACTGTGCGCCATGAGGCCTCCGCCTGGAAAGGACCTTGGGTGAAGTTTCCCGTGAGAGTCCAGCGCTGGGGAGGAATTCGCGGTAAATTTCGATTCGATCCTTCGTCCAGTCGAGCTTCAACCAGATCATAAGCCGCACTCAGTGTGAGGGCCCCTTCTGACCAGGTCATTGCCGTCCAAGACGCCTCAGCTTCCATACCTATAATTTTTGCGTCACCTTGAGACCACTGCAAGACAGGTAACTCATCCTCCTCAAGGCCGGTGTTCGCCTCGTAGATAAAGTTATCGAAGTCTGTTGAAAAAGCCCCCAATGCAAAATTCACCCGATTTGAGGAATAACGGAGGTTTGCAGAAATATTCTTGGCGGTTTCCTCGTCCAGCGAAGCATCACCAATTTCAAAGGTCTGTGTCGCCAAGTGCGGCCCATTGCTGTAGAGCTCTTCAGCAATTGGAGCACGATTGGAGTAATCGACTTGACCGCTCAAAGTCCACGAATCGGCCAAGGGTATTATCATCCCCAGCGATGCAGAACCCAGGTTGAAGTCTCGTGCCCGACCCTCACTAGGATCGTGCTCTACCTTTTCATAGCGGAGGCCTGTTTCTAGGCTGATGTCACCCAGGCTCTTTTGACCCACCCAAAATAAACCGAGCGATTGGGTATCAACAGGCGGGACGAACGCCTCTTCGCCAAGGGCTGAGAATTTACGGTTCGAAATTTGCAAGCCTGCAGCACCTTCAAAACCCAATACCGCATGATGGGTGGCTTCTAACCTAGCTTCCCAAGCTTCAGTTTTGAATTGGGTACCACCCTCTTCACCCTCAACCTCAGTGTGTTCATAGTCGTTATAACCCATACGCACATTCACATTACGAATGCCGGGGAGAGGCGCCTCTAAACCACCCTCAACGTCGATTCGGGTTTGCTTCAGATCAAGAATAGGGGGCATTTCTTCTTCGCCATGCCCCTCATGCTCGCCCTCGTGCTCCCCTTCATGATCATCGTCATCATGTTCATCTTCGTCGTGTTCACCTTCATGCTCATCACCGTGCTCTTCGTCATGGTGATGCGAGTGACCGGGCAATCCATACTCACCCTCATACGTGGACACCGCGACGCCTAAAAAGCCAGTATCGCCAATGAAGGATAGACCAAAGCTGCCACCCTGAACTTGCATTTGGCTGCCAGGAAGAGTGCCAAAAGCCTCCTCCTCACCCTCGTGCTCATCATGGCCCTCATCATGATCGTCGTCGTGGCCTTCATCGTCGTGGTGCTCGTCACCATGCTCTTCACTGGCCCGCTGCAACGAGGACTCGGCATAGCCGGGAATGTCGTATTCGTCAGCATCACGGTAAAAACCATCGACATGGAATGCGAAAGCACCTGCACCACCCTCAATACGGCCTGCCCCTGCGCGCTGGCTAGCATTGTCGGATCCTCTGACCTCCAAGTCCGCCGACATAGCCTCTGGTATGTTGTGGGGAATTCTACCCGTGTGAATGTCAACAACCCCGCCGATAGCACCGCTGCCGTAAAGCAAGGTGCTCGGTCCTTTCAATACTTCAATAGATTGAGCAGCAAATGGCTCAATCGTCGTGACGTGGTCGGGACTGGATATCGACACATCAAGGCTATCGATTCGGTCTTCCATGATTTTTACCCGAGGACCACTTAAACCCCGAATAACGGGCCGGCCAACGGCGGGACCGAAACTGGCTGAATGGACACCTGGAATCACGCTGAGCGTATCGCCAAGTGAAGCAGCGAGGGCTTTACTGAGCTCATCACCAGCCAACACTGTGACGGGTTGTGACAGGCCCTCAGCTGACAGCGGGTGTGAGCGAACAATAACTTCTTCGAGGGCGGCATCTGACTCGGTTTGGCTCAGCGCTTCACCAGCCACAACAAGTAGGCCCAGACAGGACGCAAGTCCCGTCCAAACATTAAATTTGGATTTCATTAGAAAGTTCCTAAAAATTAGATGTGATAAGCCCGATCGGGCTTAAACGTTACGATGTGCTTATCGGCCCGTCGGGGGGGCACGCACCATGGCGACTGAGCGACCGCCCTGATACCCCGGAACAACGAACACCTCTGAGAAGGGACGAAACTTGTCGTCGCCCGCACTAACACATGCCTTCGGAGCAGAAGCAGGGTCAGCAGCGCCACCCTCACACAGCTCGCACAGCTCCTCGTCACAAAATGGACTGGCCTCATGAGCGACCGTCGTGGTTTGCCCCACGACCAAGACGCTCAGTAGCAGCCCCCACGCCAAACCACGCAGCGGCATCAACCGCAGCAGACCGCGCACATAACGAGTTTCAGGGAGGCTTAAGTTCATAACAATATGATACATCATATCATTATGTGGTGCAAAGTTTAACTCAGGGGGTTGTGGTCGCTATGCGTCACACTCGCAATGCTTAGCCTGTCGGCACATACGGAAATTGATAAGGTGGCTAGCAAACACCAACAGCGCACCGACTACCGTGAGCGCCTTCTCACCCACTTCACCCGCAAGATCATGCCCCACGGTTGCGGATGCCACCAAAATCAGTAGACCCGCAAACCCAACAACCATTATTCGATAGCTTTTGTGCTCACGACAGCCCAGTGATAAAGCAATAGCACTGACGGGAATAGCGAGAAACACCATGGCCGTGTGAAAAAGCTCATCGGTTAATGCCACGGCTAGTGCAGATGGATAGATTGCGAGCAGTGCTGGCAATGCCAAACAATGCAGCATGCAAAGCGAGGACAGTCCCATTGCGGTTTTGTCGGCCAGGGGCTTGGGCGTTGTGGTAAAGGTATTCACGGATTAAAAACTCTAGTTTATTTGCAATCTGAGCAAGTGCCAGATACTTCCAGCTGCTTGTCGCTAAGGTTAAAGCCCACGTCGGCGGCAACACGCTCAATGGCACTGAGGGTTTCTGACGTCACATCGACCTCCTGAACCCGAGTGCAGTCGTTACAAATTAAAAACTGCGGACGGCGAAAGTGGCTGTGCTGACAGCTAATATGGGAGCAGGCAATATACTTATTCGTCGTGCTCAGCCGATGAACCAACGATTGCCCTTCTAAAAAATCTAATATCCTGTAAACCGACATGGCCGGCATTGCGGTGTGACCTTGCTGGTTACACAGCTCCGTCAACTCATAGGCAGAGACGGCAGCATTGCACTCTACCAAAGCCGTTAACACCTGCTTTCTGCGCTTTGTCAGCTTTACGCCATTATCTGCGCATTTCTGTTCCGCACTTGAAATTACGTCCACGTTTGTCCTACGTCCCGCCTATTAAACACGTGCTAGTGATGATACAGAGTATCATGGCGGATTGCACAGCCCAGAAATAGTCGAGGCAGTACGCATGTCCATAATGCGGCAGCAGAATATGAAAAAACACGCAATCTGAGATCTACCCTAGCGAAACCGCTTAAGTTTAGGCGCGTTGATGGCGCGCCGATCCGGTCAGCGCCATGGTTTGCACCGTTTCGATCAGCTTAGGCACGTCGCTTAATTCTTCAATGAGTGACGCCAGCTGCACGGTTCGCTTTTTGTAGTGCAAGATGGCCGGCAGTATAGGCACCCCGGCTGCGGTCGCGATCCTAGCGAAGCCCTGCTTAAATTCACCCGAACCTCCTCGCGTCCCCTGTGGGGTCACCCCCAAGACCAAACGCGAGCGTCGGCTAAACTCGGTTCGCATTTGCTCCACGAGCCCCTGAGAGCTGCGACGATCAACGGGAATGCCTCCTAGCCCGCGTAATATGGGGCCCAGAGGAAACCAAAACAGCGTGTGCTTCATCATGAAGCTAGACTTGAGACCCAGGGACCAAAGGACCGCAATCGTCAGAATAAAGTCCATATTGGAACTGTGGGGCACCAAAGCGACGACAAATTTGGGGCGATTTGGAAACTCACCGTTGATACGCCAGCCAAGAATTCTTAAGGTTGATCGACCTATAAACCGAGTCAGCGGGTTGTAGACCTGAGGTAGTTGGTCACCAAGATTTTGCCACTTCATTATTATTGAGCTCCTAGGCATCACAGCAATCGAACACGATCTACAGCAGCTGATCTCAGCTGTATCTAGCCTGAAGATTCACTCAGGGTTCGCCGGTAATTATAGAGCCATGCACTGCCTTTGCGTAGCTCGAGACGTAAAAATTTACGACTAGCACCCGGTTGGCGGCGCCTACCCTTCGAACAGTCCTGAGGTACTTCAATACTCCTTCAATACTCCTTAACTATTACTGAATCTTTATGTAACTCACCGAGCCATAGCTGAGTGGGCGCTCGCATTAAGCCCCAGAGCCCAAGTACGCCAGCATGACGATCCTATGGCACCAGGCTGATTAGTGACTTTGCTGTATTGGTGACTTTGTTGCGTCGGTACCCGTCAAGTATCGCTGTCTAATGCGCCGCGCCGCACCCACACTAGTACCCACAAAAGCAACGCCGAAAATTATGCCGACTCGGACTAACAAATCTTCTATAAGCGTTACACTGGCACTGTGAGCTATCCA
>ENA-ORDA01000627-ORDA01000627.1-marine-metagenome-genome-assembly--contig:-NODE-627-length-34036-cov-4.736241_pt1 | contig 34036 bp, 32 predicted proteins | sample MGYA00237778_ERZ508506 | MGnify/ENA primary metagenome ERZ508506 (study PRJEB26177, sample SAMN06267891) | marine metagenome | isolation source: Monterey Bay, California, USA | place: Pacific... | reverse complement strand
AAGCTCAGGCCAAGGGCCGTAGCGCAACCGCCTACAAGAAATTGTCTTCGATATGTATTCATAGCCGTATCTACCGTCAATGATGAGGGGCTGCCGGGGGCAACACATTGCCTGCAACTTATCACGATCTAATTACGGCACGCCGTAAAGTGCGGACAGCCTCATCATTGATACCCCTAACGTTTTTTAAAAAATTCGTGAAGGGCCTGGGTGGACAGAGGTTTCAGAACAAGCCACGGGGAATGCCCTAAGTGTTACTCACAGGCCTCTGTTGCTATATTTAACATAATATACATTATGCGTAGTTATGGGTGGATTCAGCGTGCCTGTAGAGTTGCTATGGGACTTAGGAGCTACCGCAACTCACCCTCCCGGTTTACGCCATTCTGCATGGCAGATACCCAGCACTTTTTAAGTTCGGGCGACATTACAAAACGCTATTACGATATAATTATTTTTTATGTCGTCTGCCTAACTACCAATAAACAGAGCCCCAATGCTAATTAAGCACTTTTACGATCCAGACTCTTCCACCTTATCGTACGTTGTAGCCTGCCAAGAAACCGGCAGCTGCGCGATTATCGATCCGGTCTTGGACTTCGATTACGCATCAGGAACCATTCATACAGGAACTGCTGATCGCCTTATTGCCTTCGTACAGCAATCCAACCTCACTCTAGAATTAATTTTAGAAACCCATGTTCACGCCGATCACATAACTTCTGCGCCCTATATACGTGAACGCCTTGGCGGAAAAATAGGCATCGGTGCATCCATTACTCAAGTGCAGACCACCTTCGCTCAGATTTTTGATGAGGACTCTGACTTTGCTCGAGATGGAAGCCAGTTTGACCAGATCTTTGCTGACGGCGATAGCTTTCATTTGGGCAACATAACCTGCGCAGCTATGCATGTGCCCGGGCACACACCGGCCTGTATGGCTTACTTACTCAATGACGCCTTGTTCGTTGGAGACACGTTGTTCATGCCCGATGCTGGCACTGCACGCTGTGACTTTCCAGGCGGTAACGCTCACGCCCTATTCCAGTCGATACAGCGACTACTGACCCTGCCCGGAGACACGCGGATTTTTGTATGCCACGACTATCAACCCAACGATCGTGCATTAGCTTACGAAACAACGGTCGCAGAACAACGGGCTCTGAATATCCATGTTGGTGCCGATACGCAGGAGTCTGACTTCGTTCGCATGCGCGAAGCACGAGACGCTGAACTGGGCATGCCCGCATTAATACTGCCTTCATTACAACTCAATATGCGGGCGGGGCTCATTCCAGCAGCGGAAGAAACTGATCGGGTTTTTTTAAAAGTACCGATCAATAGGTTTGGTGGTGTTAGCTTGAACAAGCTTCCTAAAGATAAGCCACCTGCGGCGTCTAAGGGCGAGCAAAAACTCTCATAGGAGATCTAATATGCCAACAGCCAATCAATATGACGTTGTAATCGTGGGCGGCGGAGCCGCTGGGATTGCGACCGCCTCAAGCATTCTTCGTCGCGCTCCCAATTTATCGGTGGCCATCGTGGAGCCCGCAGATCAACATTATTATCAGCCAGGTTGGACGATGGTTGGCGCCGGTGTTTTTTCAGCGCATACAACCGCCAGATCCATGGCATCTCTGATCCCAAAATTGGCCACCTGGGTACAGGCCGCTGTGACTACGCTCGATCCTAGTAATAACGCGTTAGATCTAAGTAATGGCTCCAACATTAAGTATGAGTATCTGGTCGTTTGCCCAGGACTTAAACTCAACTGGTCAGGTGTCGAGGGACTTGAAGATAACTTGGGACGTAACGGCGTGACCTCAAATTACGCCTACGATGTCGCTCCGTACACCTGGGATCTGGTGCAAAATTTAAAGTCGGGTAAAGCCCTGTTTACTCAGCCTCCTATGCCCATTAAGTGTGCGGGAGCACCACAAAAAGCGCTGTATTTATCGGCTGACCACTGGACCCGGCAAGGCGTGATTCGCAACATCGATATTAGTTTTTATACGTCAACCCCGGGCTTATTTGGTGTGGCGCATTATGTGCCTGCGCTGATGAAATACATCGAAAAATATGATGCGGCATTGCATTTTCAACACACTCTGACAAAAATTGACGGGCAGTTAAAAGTTGCAACCTTCAAAAATAATGACGGTGAGTTCATGGAGTCTGAGTTCGACATGATTCACGTCTGCCCTCCTCAATGCGCTCCTGAATTTATTCGCCAATCGCCTCTCGCAAATGCCGATGGCTGGGTCGATGTTGATCAAGAAACATTGCAAAGTACAGGCTTTGAAAATGTGTGGTCTCTAGGCGATGTCATCAGTGCCCCAAACGCCAAAACTGCAGCGGCCGTCAGAGCTCAGGCGCCGATTGTGGCCAACAACCTACTCGCTTACGCGGGACACAGCAGCGGCATAAGCCATTACGACGGCTATGGCTCATGTCCGCTAACCGTAGAGCGAGGCAAGATTGTTTTAGCTGAGTTCGGGTACGGTGGCAAACTCCTACCCAGCTTTCCTAAGTGGCTTATCGATGGTCAATACCCATCGGTTCTAGCCTGGCTACTCAAAGCGCAAGCATTGCCCTGGATCTACTGGAACGCCATGCTGAAGGGACGCGAGTGGCTGGTAAAACCTAAAAGTCAGTCTTGAACCCCTTAGTGAAAGAGGCCAACGGCGTCAACACAGGTAACGCCTGTGACTAAACTCCCCTGCTGGAACTGGTTGCGCCTCTACAATCGCCAAACGCTGGGCAGTGACCTGGTTGCGGCTATGATTGTGACTATCATGCTCATCCCACAGTCCCTTGCCTATGCTTTGTTGGCTGGGTTACCTCCCGAGATGGGGCTTTACGCCAGCATACTCCCCCTTATCGCCTATGCGATTTTTGGAACCAGTCGGACGTTGTCTGTAGGGCCAGTGGCCGTCGTCTCACTGATGACGGCTACAGCGGTTGGCAACGTAGCCCAACAAGGGACTGTAGACTATGCAACCGCTGCGATAACGCTTGCCCTCCTTAGCGGCCTAATTTTGCTGTTTCTTGGCTTTATCCGGTTCGGCTTTGTCACCAACTTCTTATCGCATCCCGTTGTTTCAGGGTTCATTACGGCTTCGGGAGTACTTATTGCACTGAGCCAGCTCAGTCATATTTTAGGTGTTGCGGCCTCTGGCAAGACATTGCCAGAGCTCGCGTTTAGCCTCGCGACAGTGATTGGTGCCACCAATCCCTACACCCTTAGTGTCGGCCTTTGTTGTTTGTTGATTTTACATTGGAGTCGAGGTCATTTAGCGAAGCGATTAGAGCGGCTAGGACTCACTCCATTGCTGGCGGGAGCCCTTGCTAAATGCGTTCCCGTTGCGGTTATCGTTATGAGCACACTAATCGCGTACGCCTTAGAGCTTGATGCACGCGGTGTCGAACTAGTAGGAGCAATTCCACAGGGAATGCCTGCCTTTTCTCAACCGCATATTGAATGGACTGTTATCCGGGAGCTGATACTACCAGCGCTTCTCGTCGCACTGATTGGCTTTGTTGAATCGGTATCGGTGGGCCGGACACTGGGTGCAAAGCGTCGAGAACGTATCGACGCCAACCAGGAGCTCATTGGCCTTGGTGCTGCCAACATTGCCTCTGCTTTTTCTGGAGGGTTTCCCGTGACAGGAGGGTTTTCACGATCAGTCGTCAACTTCGATGCTGGAGCGAAAACCCAAGGGGCTTCTGCCCTGACGGCAGTAGGCATTGCATTGACAGCTTTATTTCTAACCCCAGCGCTCTACTATCTGCCCAAAGTCACCTTGGCCGCAACCATCGTGATTGCGGTAAGTACCCTCATCGATTGGAAAATCATTAAGACGGCTTGGGATTATGACCAAGCTGACTTTATGGCCATCGTAATCACCATCGTGCTGACCTTAACATTAGGCGTCGAAATTGGCGTGATGTCTGGGGTTGGCGCCAGCATTTCCCTCCACTTGTATAGAACTATGCGGCCGCATTTTGCCATTGTAGGAACTGTTCCCGGTACAGAGCACTATCGAAATATCGACCGCCACAAGGTGCTTACTCATCACAACATTTTGTCGATCAGGATTGACGAGAGCTTATATTTTGCTAACGCCGCGTTTTTAGAAGAGATTGTTGACACTGAGCTGTCGCAGCGCGATGGTATCGAGCACGTCATTCTGATGTGCCCTGCAGTCAATATGATTGACCTCAGTGCGGTAGAAGCACTTCAGGAAGTAAATTCACGGTTATTAGAGCGTGGTGTAAAATTGCACCTCAGTGAAGTTAAAGGCCCTGTCATGGATGCACTCAAACGAAGCGCATTATTATTACAGCTCTCGGGAAATGTGTATCTCAGTCATCATGCAGCGGTCCTGGAGTTGACCCAAAAATCATGAAGAGTCGCAGCAAGGTTTTAAGCGGCCTTATCACAACGGTGTCCATCGTGTTGCTTGTCTATTTCTTAAGCGAGAGCACGGCTGTGCCAGCCCCAGATATCTGTAGGCAAACAATCTCAGCAGCCGCTCTGGCTGACACAGGGTCAGATCAGGATACCCTGGTAGACAATGCACTATTGCAGCAGTCGACCTGCAAAGAAAGTGCTGAGGCGCCAGATCTAAGGTAACAGTCGTGAGGCTCCTTGCTGCCAGAGCCGTAGAAATGTTCGCTCTATTCCCGCCCCTGCCGCCATACCGAACTTCTCCTGCCAACTCTTCTTGGCAACGAAGCGGATTTCAAAAGCCTCGGTTTCAGCCAGGCGAGTTTGCAAGTAAGCATCTGACGTAGACAGCTCGTCTACAAGGTTCTGATCTACTGCGCGTTGCCCGTACCAAATTTCCCCCGTGGCAACTGAGTCAATGTCGACTACCGGCCGATTAATTGCCACAAAGTCCTTAAAGAGATCGTATGTATCTTCGAGATCTTCAACGAACTTCGCTCGGCCATCATCAGTATTCTCACCGAACATGGTAAGGGTTCGCTTGTATTTTCCAGCGGTCAGCAGCTCAAAATCGACATCGTTTTTCTTGAGAAGGCGATGAAAATTGGGCAGCTGAGCGAGCACACCGATAGACCCAATAACCGCAAAAGGCGCCGATATAATTCGGTCCCCAACGCAGGCCATCATGTATCCACCACTCGCCGCGACTTTGTCTACGGCCACTGTCAACGTAGCGCCGGTTGACCGAATACGCTGCAACTGGCTTGCCGCTAAGCCATAGCTGTGGACCATTCCACCCGGACTCTCAAGGCACAGTAAAACCTCATCGCCTTTACGTAACTCTGGCGCGATAGCTGATATTTCTTCTCTGAGGCTTTCAGTTTCACTTGCACTGATATCGCCCTGAAACCTCAGCACAAAGAGCCGAGAGCCGCTCTTCTCATCGTCTTTGCTATCACTACGGCCAAAGTCACCGCCCTCCTCTTTAGCCTTCTTTTTCGCCAGCTTCTGGTCTGCTTTTGCAGTTTTCTTCTCGGCCTTCTCCCGCACTTTTCGGGTCTCTGCGTGCTCGGTAAAGCTCCGAACAGCATCGTGGAAGGCAGTATATCGATCGTTTAGACGACGGACTTCTATATAGCCTTCCTCACCGTCTTTACGGCGCTGACTCACTGCAGCTATTGCGATTAAGACCACAATAATGGCCGTCACGATAATGACTGCCTCCGCTAGAAAAAGACCAACTTCTGCAAAAAAATCCATTACAACTCCCTTAGAGAGGTTAGAAAACGCACACGATTAACGGGCGTCAAAAAAACGCTGTATAAGCTGCCCGGCGATTGATTGCGGGGGCGGTATTGTCGGCAGATCGTTTCGGCCGTACCAATCCGCATGGGCAATTTCGAGTGGATCAATAACAATGTCACCCTCAGCATAATCTGCAAAAAAGCCCAACATCAGCTGACTGGGAAAGGGCCAGGGTTGAGAGGTAACGTAACGTACGTTAGTGACGCCGATACCCACCTCCTCCTGCACTTCACGAGTCACGGCCTGTTCGGCCGACTCGCCCGGCTCAATGAACCCCGCAAGGGTACTATGGAATCCCGTCGCGCGCCCGGCAGCCGTCGCCAATAACAACTGCTCTCCTTTGCCCACTGCGACAATTACACAAGGGTTCAGTCTTGGATAAGCACTATGCCCACACGCCGTACAAGCCAGGGCTTTGCCCCCATCAGTGGGTGCTGTTGTGGCACTACATCGACCGCAAAACTTGTGATCTCGCTCCCAGGACAGCATCTGCAGGGCCCGTCCGTAGGCAGCAAATACGGCGTCTGGAACGCGTCCGAAGAGCGAATACAGGCTGCCAGACAAATGCTCCATGGCATCTAGATCTTGAGAATCTACCTCGACAACATAGCTGGGCCTACCCGCCCAATAACCCAGAGGGGCTCCGACACCTATCTTGCCAAAAGTGTGCTCCACTTCACGTCGCAGCCAAAACTGGTCTGGAGGGCGTCGCAGCGAGACTACCGCATTCTCTTTAACGAAGATAAAAACGTAGTCTTCATCAGATGGTGTTTCATCGACGGTTTTAATTTCAAGCATGACTTACTCTCCTAGGCCGCCGCATAGTAGGAATACCCGAGGTAAGACACAACCCAGCGATTGCACGTAAATAAGGTATCAATTCTGTTTTTTTTCCCTACACTCTGTGGATCTCATCGTTTTCTACGGTTTCAGCGTATTAACCCCAACAAATAACAATACAAGGCTTTTCCATGCAAGAATCAGCGAGACAGGCTTTTTGGCACAACTTTTTGGGATCTTCACCCACGTGGTACAAACAGGCCATTATCGGCTTTTTAATACTGAACCCCATTTTACTCGCTGTTGCAGGCCCATTCATAACCGGTTGGGTATTGATCGGCGAGTTTATCTTCACCCTCGCCTTGGCGCTGCGCTGTTACCCGTTGCAGCCCGGCGGATTACTTGCCATTGAGGCAATTGTCATCGGTATGGCCGATCCCCACACCGTGTACCACGAAACTGCGGCAAATTTTGAGGTCATTCTGCTACTGATGTTTATGGTGGCGGGCATTTACTTCATGAAAGACCTGCTGCTCTTCATGTTTACTAAAATCCTTCTCAACGTTAGATCGAAGAAGGTGCTATCACTCCTTTTTTCCCTTGTCGCCGCTGTACTATCAGCATTCTTGGATGCCCTGACGGTCACAGCCGTTCTTATCAGCGTTAGCGTTGGCTTCTATTCGGTGTATCACAAGGTCGCCTCAGGTAAGCACCATGGTGAAGATGATCATGATCACGCCGATGATGAGAGCGTTCATGACAATCATCGCGAAGATTTGGAGAACTTTAGATCATTTCTCAGAAGCCTAATGATGCACGGCGCGGTAGGTACCGCCCTTGGCGGCGTTTGCACGCTGGTGGGCGAACCGCAGAATCTGCTAATCGCCACTGTAGCAGGCTGGGATTTTATAGAATTCTTCCTTTTAATGGCGCCTGTGACCATGCCGGTACTCGCCATGGGTTTACTAACCTGTTTACTTTTGGAGGTGACGGGCTCCTTCGGCTATGGAGCTCAATTACCGTCTCGAGTTCGAACCGTGCTTGAGGAGTTTCAAGAAGGCGAGATGGCAAAAGCGACTCCACGAAGTAATGCCAAATTAGTTATTCAAGCAAGTGTCGCTGTTATATTGGTGATCGGACTAGCCCTGCACCTGGCCGCCGTGGGACTGATAGGTTTGTTGGTTATTGTTTTACTTACGGCCTTCAACGGCATTACTGAAGAGCACCAAATTGGACATGCTTTTGAAGAGGCCTTGCCCTTTACCGCGCTGCTTGTAGTTTTCTTCGCCATTGTCGCGGTGATACACGAGCAACACTTATTTACTCCAGTCATTGACTGGGTACTGCACCTCGATGCGAGCATCCGGCCCTCAATGTTTTTTATTGCCAATGGCGTTTTATCGATGATTTCTGACAACGTTTTCGTCGCCACGGTTTACATTAATGAAGTCAAGGCAGCACTTGATGCGGGCGAAATCACTCGGGCTGAGTTTGACAGCCTGGCGGTTGCAATTAATACGGGAACAAACTTGCCGAGTGTTGCTACCCCTAATGGGCAAGCTGCGTTTTTATTCTTACTGACTTCAGCGGTCGCTCCGTTAATTCGGCTATCCTACGGTCGCATGGTAGTAATGGCACTACCTTATACAGTAGTGCTCGGCTCTGTTGGCCTCGCTGGGGTCTATCTGTTCATCTAAGACAGCTGAAAGCAAAGCAGCAGTGCTGCTGCTTTGCTCGCTCTTGCACGGGACCTCAGTGTTCTCGCCAGAGAACCGCGCCGCCACTGTGGGTGGCTATCTGATCGAGACGGTTCTCGTGGCGGCTCAGCTCTGTAGCCGTAGCATTAATCACTGGCAAGGGCTTACGCTCTGAACTTAGTCGCCTAATTCCTCTTGCTCCAAGTCCACTGCTACCCTCCTCACTTGGCTCATCATGCAAGCCCAAGGATGTTTGACCCCCAGTCATTATTAGAAAAACGTCTGCTAGTATCTCAGCATCGAGCAGCGCCCCGTGCAGAGTTCGAGACGCGTTATCCACGTGGTAGCGCTGACACAACGCGTCAAGGCTATTCCTTTGGCCGGGGTGTTTTGAGCGAGCCAACGTTAGGGTGTCAACAATCGAGCACAACGCCGAGGTGCTAGGATGATCGCGATTGAAACGAGCCAACTCAGCATCTATGAAGCCGACGTCAAAGGGCGCGTTATGAATAATGAGCTCAGCACCGTCAATGAAGGTAACAAAATCATTGGCGATACGGTCAAAGGTGGGCTTGTCAGCCAAAAATTCTGGCGTAATGCCATGGACCGCTAAAGCACCTGCGTCGATGTCGCGCTCTGGCTGAATATATTGATGAAAATGACGCCCCGTTAACCGCCGGTTGATCAATTCAACGCACCCTATCTCAATAATCCGGTGCCCTTGGCTAACCTCTAAGCCCGTGGTCTCAGTGTCAAGCACCACCTGTCGTTTCATCGCTGCAACTCCGCTATGCCCTTATTCGCAAGCATATCCGCGAGCTCATTTTCCGGGTGGCCACTGTGACCCTTAACCCAATGCCAATTGACCTCGTGACGCGCGACTTGCGCTTTTAAGGCCTGCCATAAATCTTGATTTTTTACCGGCTTTTTAGCGGCGGTTCGCCAACCGTTTCGCTCCCAGTTTTCCATCCAGCGAGTCACACCATCTTTGACATAGGTCGAGTCGGTTGTGAGCTCCACTGTGCACGCCTCTTTCAAAGCTGCGAGGGCCTCTATGGCAGCGGTCAATTCCATACGGTTGTTTGTAGTTGCACCCTCTCCACCGAAGATTTCACGAGACTGATTATCCATCCTCAACAGCACGCCCCATCCCCCAGGTCCTGGGTTTCCCTTGCAAGCACCATCTGTAAAAGCTTCAACGACTTTCATTTGACAGGTCTCAGTGGGCTACGTGAGGCAGATCCCCGCCTACCCACCACGGAATTTGGCACGGACAACCCCATAAGGCGTGCACGCGTACGTTCGAAAGAATGCATTTTAGTATTACCTCTTACCAGCTTGTCAGCGAAAATCATGTAGGTGGAACCGAACGGGATATTATGGTCGACCAACCATTCATCAACGCTAACAAGCCAACGTGTCCATCGGCTACTGCCAGCAGCAGGAACGACCAACTTATGTCTAACCGGCGCGATAGCAAACTCCAACAACGTCAACCAATCTTCTAACCGCCGTAACCCTGGCGCTCGGGCATGTTCTGAGCGATAGCCTGTCACTAAACGAACCAAGCGATGCCACAATCCACTAATACTCCAACCGTTAGTGCCCACAATGAGCAAATGCCCATGAGGAGTCAGAACACGATGAACCTCGCGCAACAGCTGATGTGGATGTGCGCTCAAATCTAAGGCGTTTAAAACCACCACCACATCGACAGACTCAGTCTCTAATGGCAGCTCCTCGTCGTGGGCATACACCCCCGTATACCCCTTGCGAAGCTGCTGTTCGCGGTCTAGAACCTGTAAGACGCGGCGTACCCGGGTCATTTCGCTGATTGGAATATCGGTATTTGGCCCGATGACCAGCAGATTATATCCAAACCACTGATCGAGGATCACCCCCATGTCCTTGTTCAGCTGCTCCCTCAGTCGCTTGCCAAGAGGGCTAGTTGAATACCACTGCTCGAGAACAGCGCGAGGTGGTGCTTCAGGGCGGATTGTAAAGAAACGATGCATCATGGCACGATAGCGGTACCCGGGTGGTTGCGGCAACCCCCTTTCCCAGAACACTCTACAGGCAACGAGATCAATTATGGCTGCAGCGTTAAAAATAGAGCCCATTCCCGCATTTTCAGACAATTACATATGGTTACTGCACGACGACACTAATGCGGTAGTCGTTGATCCCGGCGACGCACAAGTCGTTCTGGCGGCTCTGTCTAAACGAAACCTATCACTTCAAAGTATTTTGATTACTCACCATCACTTTGATCATGTTGGAGGCATTGCTGCACTCACAGAAGCCACGCACTGCGAGGTCTGGGGGCCTACGAACCCCAAAATAACTCCGGTGACCCACCGCGTAAAAGAAGGCGATACCCTTCAGGTCTTAGGGGAGCCAATGCATGTGTTAGAGGTGCCAGGACACACTCTGGATCATATCGCTTATCTCGGCGAAGGGGTCTTGTTCTGCGGTGATACGCTATTTGCGGGCGGCTGTGGCCGAGTGTTCGAGGGAACTCATCCAATGATGAGAAGCTCTTTAGCGAAGCTCAGGGGTCTGGATCCAGAAACAAAAGTCTACTGTGCCCACGAATATACAATCGCGAATCTGCAGTTTGCCCTTGCCGCCGATCCTCACAACGCGACTCTGGCAGAACGAATGCAACTGTGCTCATCACTAAGAGAGCGAAACATTCCCACGGTGCCGTCGTTACTAGCTGACGAAATTGCCACGAATCCTTTTCTCCGATGGGATGCACCCAGTGTGGTGGAAAATTTGGCTGCGGCGTCAAGATTAAAAAGCCCTCAAAGCGATGATGTCTTCGCCGGTCTCCGGCAATGGAAGGATACTTTCTGATCTATCGTGGACACTTCCCGATGCGCGACTGGCTGTGTGCTACCACAGGGTGTAAGTGCTACTGTAAGCTCTGGAGAAAACCGCCGTCGCAAGCTTCTCGCCCTTGTCTGGTGGCCGTGTAAATGCTGTTACCGCGAGCTAATAAACTGTTTTTACAGAAGGAAATAACATGAAATTTTTGAGTAATGTATTTGCTGTGATATTGGCGCTCTCCACTTCGGCGCTGCACGCGGCGCATCACGAGGGTGACCATGGTGCAGGTCATAGCATGCCAAAGGCTGAAGGCACGCGATCCGTAGTGGCAATGATAGAAGCTGAAATTTCAGCAATTGACCTTGCAACAAAAGAGGTCACTCTTGTGGGTCCACAGGGCCAGCACATTACGATTGTGGCTCAAGAAAAGGTCGTCAACGTCTCAGACCTTAGCGTGGGGGATCGAGTTGCGGCAGAATATTTAGCGTCATTGCACGGCGAGGTTCGCGGGCCTACCGAAGAGGAGCTGGCCAACCCCTGGATTGTTTTAGAAGACGGCATCATTGATGAAAATCCTGCTCACCCCGCAGTTGGCGCTGCCAGACAAATACGCGCTGTGTGCTCAATTGAGGCTTTTGACGCTGCGATTGGTTTTGTAATGATTAAGGACAGCCGGGGTAAAATGCATACAGTCGAAGGCATCCCTGCTGCTAAGTTTGAAGGAATCTCGCTCGGGGAAACTATGGTCGTTGTCTATACGGAAGCTCTCGCGATTGCGATCCAGAAGCTCTCTGATTCTGGCATGTAAACTGCAGCCAGTCCTATTACCTGTGCGGCCGCGAGAGACGTCCTGTGGCTGCATTGGTTCGCTGGCCATGCCTGAGCATCTGCGTAAAGTTCTCGGCTGATGCCCGCCCCGAACTCCGCTCAGCGATGACAACTATTGGTTCAGGTACCCGTGTCGCAACAACACATCGCTCGCATTATGCTGCAGGCGGAGCGGTTCACCGTAGTCGGCGCTCTTTGCGTACAACCGTCACTAAAATCATCGGATTCGCCCTTCTCATCTGTGCTTGCCATTATACGGCGGCACAAAAAGCAGGGGACACTTTCACACCTAGCCCGGGGCAAACACCCTACCCTGAAATTATTCGATTAAAAATAGCACTGAAGCGAAACGACGGTACCCATGCCTACCACGTCACCGAGGATTGTTCTGGCACGTTAGTTAATCGGAACACGGGCATGATTGTCACGGCTTGGCATTGCTTCGATGGAAGTATTGATCTTACGCAACCTCCAAAAGCATGGTTACAAGGAGCGTGGCAAGCGCTGAGACTCGCAGCCAGCGGAGGCGAAATGAAAAATGACTGGGCGATTGCTTATTTAATCGACCCAAGCGTTGTTGATGGTCCTGTAATGCCCTTTGCTCTTGGCAACTTAAATGCCGGCATGCAGATTCGCATGGCCGGTTATCAGCGCACCGACGTTACTCACGATGACACTCAATGGCGACAAGTTAAAACCACTTGTGAAGTCACGCGTCACAGTGACTATTGGATCGAATCAAATTGCAAACTCAACGAGGGTGCCTCGGGGGGCGCTGTCACGCGCATTCAGGCGGGTAAGGAACACCTTGTCGGCATTATTTCAGCAAGATCTCCCACGGGTGGCGTTTGGTTTGTGCCGTTATCCAAGCTGGGAGCTTATCTCTCCCCACCATGACACTTCGGTGAGTCCGGTGCACTCAGACCTTCCTGCCACTCATCGGGTGTAAACAAATGTAACGCCAGCGCATGCACCGGCCCTGCCAGCAGATCCTTTAAAACCTCATAGACCAATTGGTGCCGTCGTACCTTCCGCAAGCCGTTAAAGCTTTGGCTTACAGCTGTAACTTTAAAATGTGTTTCAGAGCCTTCAGGCACGTTGTGCATAAAGCTTTCATTTATAACCTCTAGCTGAAGCGGCGTCAGTCTATCAGCGAGGCTTAATTCTATTTTCTCTTGCACTACCATGCCACTATACTTCCCGTTGTTAATTGTATGGTTTCTGTAAGAATCTATCTCATTGCAACTTAATGCAAGTTGCCCCATCATTCGAGATTGTAGTTGTTTTATTTAAATTAATTTAAGCAAAGCCCCGCGGCCAGCCAACCCATGGAATCAAATTTCGACATCTACCTCACCGGAGACATTCTCCCGGGATGCCGGAGGGGTGATGCTGTCGCTGAGTTAGCGCAATTGTTTAATTTAGAGACTGCAGTAGCTGATCAGCTTTTGAATGGCACTAGACGTCGAGTGAAAAAGGGTTGTAATAAAGCCTCAGCACTGCAGTTCCGTAAAATTCTCACGGACGCGGGACTGCAAGTCACGGTGCAACGTCAGGCGGTGGCCAATAGCGAAACGTCACACAGAAACGCTCGGCTACCTGAGGAAGCTCAAGAAAAAGCTATTTTTGAGGCGAAAGCGCCCACCATACCTTCAGAGCAGCTTCGAGTGGACCCACGAGACATCGCCGATGTTCCTGTAGATTATGTGCCCATAGACAGGGTCTCCGCACGTCCAAGCCACAAGCCCTACGAGGTTGATGTGACAGTCCCTTTGGAGGTGGCGCCCGCCGGAGAGTTATTGATTACCCCGAGGGAAACTGATGACCCTCCCAGCACGGAAGTGGCGTTCAATCTTGCTCCAGCGGGTGAAATGATTCCGACGATTAAGCCTGTGCAACAACACGTCACTCCAAAAATTGATCATCTGCAAATGGCGCCCAACAAGGAACGCTAAATGGTAGACCTGTCTAAACGGACTTCATGGCGTCAGTTGCTAGCCATGGTCTACGATATTTTTTTGGTGGCACCATTACTTATGGCAAACGCATTTGTGCTTGTGTCAATGTTTGGCCCTACCCAATCGATCTCTGAGCCCGCTGTGCCAGACTGGTTAATGCAAACAACCGCTCTGATCGTAATCACCACTTTCTTCGTCATCTTCTGGCATAAAAGCGGTCAAACTTTGGGTATGCAGGCATGGCGTATAAAGCTGGTAGATGACCTCGACAGACCCATCAGCGTAAAGCAGGGTTATATTCGAAGCGCGGCAGCGTGTCTGAGCTTTGTAGCCTTTGGTATGGGTTACTGGTGGATATTATTTCACCCCAAAAGCCGCTCCTGGCACGACATCATTTCTAAAACTCACCTAGAAGTGCTACCCAAAAAAGCATAAGCACTTTCTTTAGGCACTAGTTATCTCGGGTTAACAGCCACCCGCCTGCGATCCAACAAACACCTATGGGGGCAGCCGCTGCAAGGATAGCGGGCAATCCAAAGATAAGGCTTGCCGGCCCAAAGAAATCTTGGGAAATACGAAATACAACGCCAATAATCACCCCCGTAAAGATACGAGCCCCCAAGCTCCCTTCCCTGAGTGGGCCAAAAATAAATGACATGGCCACTAGTACGAGACCCGCCACAGCAAGTGGCTGCAGGACTTTACGCCAGAAAGCGAGTTCAACATCTCGGTACATAAGGCCCTGCTTGCGCAAATACTGAGCGTAGGGCCAAAGTTGAAGGGTAGGCAAGCTATCAAGCGCCACAGCCTCCAGCGCCAATAGTTGAGGTGTCACTTCAGTTTTCCAGACCTGCTGAATCAGCGCATCCGTCACCGCACGGTCCTGAGTGAGTTCTGTTCGGGATACTTTTTCAAGCAGCCATTGTCCCCCTTGATAGGTGCCTCGCTCTGCGCGCAAGCTGCGCGTCAAGCGGCGCTCCGCATCAAAAGTAAGGAGCTGTACACCATGAATGATCCCCCCCCGCTCCACCGCTGAGACATGAATAAATGTGTCGCCGTCACGATTCCACACGCCACCTCGCCCAGTAAAGCTACTTTGAGAGCCCTGAGCTAGCGCCTTGTGACTGACGGCATATTGCTCTGCAACAGGGGAGACAAACTCGCCGACCAAAAAACCCAAAACAGCCAATACCAGTGCCGGCCTAAGTGTGGCCAAAGCCAGCTGGGGTAGTGAGCGGCCCGCAGCCCTAACCACGGTAAGCTCGCTAGTAGCGGCGAGACGCCCAAGTCCGACGAGGGCTCCGATCAGAGCCGCAAAGGGGACATATTCGTGCAGGCGCCGTGGCAAAGTGAAGGCGACGTAGATCAGCGCATCGGTAAAACTATAGTCAGGCGACAGATCGTCGAGCTCATCGATGACTGAGCTCAGCGCATCAAGTCCGACAAGCACCGCCAACACGCCCACTGTTGCGCCCAGAACGCTTCCCGCTAAATAACGATCAAAGCGACCCATTGCTTCTCCCCGAGAGACTTTGGGATATTGACTCCCAATAGAGGAGGACCAACGCTACCAATGTAAATATGAAGTGAGTGGCCAGCATTGCTCCGACTCCACTACCCGATTCCATGAGCGATCGGGCCTGTGTGAGCGCCAAAAAGTACGTTAAAAATAGTGCCAAGGCAGGCCCTAAACGGGCGTACCGCCCTCTCCGTGCGTCGGTTTTACTTAGTGCTAAAGCAATGACAACGCTGATCGGAACCAAAAACGGCAGAGAAATGCGCCACCAGAGCGTAGCGCGCTTTCTTGGATTATCGCTGCTAAGTAACTCGGTAGTGGGCGTTGCATCGATTCGTGTCGATGCACGTAAGCTATCGCGTTCTTCGGGGATCAGCTCACCGAGCCGTTGAAAAGCTACCGCTTCATAAGCGGACTCACCAGGAACACCGCTGTAGCGAGTCCCCCCTCTTAACTCAAGATAGCGCCGGTTCGTGGCGCTGTCGGTAATGATTTCGGCCTCTTGTGCCAAGGTGACCTGAGTGGCTTCAGTGCCCGACTGTTCCTCCACGACAAAAACATTGTGCATAACACCCGCTTTATCAATGCGCTCCGTGTAAGTCACTAACTCACCACCTCGCTGTGACTTAAACCGGCCCGCAGCCATAAGCTGTAGGCCCTCAGCATTTCTCGGGTTATCTAGTAATCGCTGCGCGCGGGCTGAACCCTCGGGCCCCAAGTACAATGTAAGACTCGCAACGAGGCACATGATGACGAGCCCAGGCACCAGCAGAAAAACTGCCAGCCGACTGGGGCTGACTCCGCAAGCTTTGAGCACCACCATTTCGCTCTCAGCGTACATACGCCCAAGGGACAGGAGGACAGCGATAAAAAGCGCGAGGGGCAGTATCAGTTCGAAAAAGCTAGGCAACTTAAAAAGCATAACGGGCAGCAGTACATCGGCAGACAAGCTGCCTACTGCCGCTTCAGCGAGATACTTAATAAACCGCCCACTGAAAACCACTAAAAAAAGCACAAACGCCACCGCTAGGGTGTGTGTCACCACATCTCGGGTCAAATATAGGAAAATGCGCATCAGTCAGTAATTCGAATTGCCGGTTTCTACTGAAGTTATTTTGTTCAGGCCCACAACATCATACACTATGCCCTTTAAAATTTTGCTTCTACTGGAGTTTTCATGTCTCAACCCTCTTTCACGGCTCGCAAGACAGCTAATGTCGCTCAAATAACTACATCCTGTTTGGTCGTTCCAATTTTTAAGGGTCTAAAGTTAAAAGGCGATATTGCTAAATTGGATACCCAAATGTCGGGAGCGATCACTAGGGCTATCGAGTTGGGCGATTTTACTGCGGAAGTGGGCTCCTCCGCGTCGTTACTCGGCAATGACCGTGTCCAGCGCATCCTGCTGTTGGGATGTGGAACCGCTAAAGAATTTGATCTAAGTTCTAGCAAAAAATTGGCTCAAGCCGCTGGCAAAAGCTTAGCGGCGACGAAAGCTCGAGAAGCACATCTGGCACTGGAAAGTTTACCTCTGACTCCAGAAGACACCAGCCACCTTCTCGAAACACTGGCAACTGAAGTTTTATGGGCCTGCTACGTGTATACCGAGACACTCAGCAAACCCAAAAACCTACCAAACCTTGCGAAAGTGAGCGTTGCGGCAATACCAGAATTAACTCTGGGCAAAGTCCGAAAAGCACTTAACGCAGGGGTGGCTATTGGCGAAGGAGTGAACTTTACCCGCCAGCTTGGCAACCTGCCCGCGAATATCTGCACACCCACGTATCTCTCTAAGCAGGCTAGAGCACTGGGCCGCAAGCATGCAAAACTTTCGGTTAGCATTCTTGATGAAAAGAAGATGCGTGAACTCGGTATGGGGTCACTCCTCTCCGTAGGGCACGGCAGTGACGAGCCTTCGCAACTTATTGTCATGGAGTACAAAGGTGGCAAGGCGAAGGACGCACCCTATGCTCTGGTAGGGAAAGGCATCACCTTTGATACCGGCGGCATCTCCCTCAAACCCGGCGGCAAGATGGATGAGATGAAATTTGATATGGGAGGTGCGAGTTCGGTTTTCGGCACCGTTCAAGCCGTGGTCAACTTAGATTTACCGATAAACGTAGTGGGCATTGTCGCTGCCGCTGAGAATATGCCGAGTGGCCGGGCTACAAAGCCGGGAGATGTTGTTACCAGTATGAGCGGCCAAACCATCGAGATCCTCAACACAGATGCTGAAGGACGCTTGGTGCTTTGTGACGCACTCACCTATGTGGGACGTTACAAACCCAAAGAAGTGGTTGATATCGCCACATTGACCGGCGCTATCATTGTATCTCTAGGGCACGAAGCGAGTGGCATTTTCGCCAATGACGATGATTTGGCGAACGCCTTACTCGCGGCGGGTCAACGCAGTCATGACCGTGGCTGGCGAATGCCCATATGGCAGGAGTATCAGAAGCAGCTTGATTCAAGATTCGCCGATATGCAGAACATCGGTGCTGGTACTGCTGGAAGTGTCACTGCAGCCTGTTTTCTTGCCCGATTTACAGAAAAATACAAATGGGCTCACCTCGATGTTGCGGGGACGTCATTTCTTAGCTCACCAAAGGGTGCAACTGGTAGACCGGTCCCCATGCTCGTCGAGTATTTGCGAGGGCGCGCTGGTCAGTAATCGATGACTCGAGTTGACTTTTATGTTGTTGCAGACGCTAGCCCCGGGGCACGTCTGCATGTCGCTGCGCGGCTGGTAGATAAAGCTCACCGACAAGGACACACTCTGTTTATCCACACCACTGATGAAGCAGAGGCAGAAGCTCTGGATGAGCTGCTTTGGACTTTCCGCCCGGGTAGCTTTATTCCACACCAACTCGCCAGCGATAGTTCAGAGGGGCCCGTGGTTCTGGGCTGGGGGCAAGAACCTAGCGGACATAACGATGTCTTGATCAATCTTGCCCTTTCACAACCCGCTTTTTTTTCTCGCTTTCAACGCGTAGCAGAGGTGGTGACCCAAGACGCCACGTCTTTGGAGGCTATGCGAAGCGCTTGGCGGTTTTACAAGGATCGTGGCTACCCTCTACAAAAGCATGACCTATAAATAAACATTAGGCAGTTGACACAGCTGCAGCACAAACACCGGAACAGCATTATGGACAAGGTTTTTTCGCCCGGCGATATTGAAAAAAGATGGTACGACACCTGGGAACAAAGTGGCTATTTTGCCCCACAGGGCGGCGATACCGCTTTTTCCATACCCATCCCCCCTCCGAACGTGACCGGCTCATTGCATATGGGACATGGCTTTCAACAAGCCATTATGGATGCCCTAATTCGTTATCAACGCATGAAGGGCGCCGATACACTTTGGCAGGTAGGCACCGATCATGCGGGTATCGCCACTCAAATGCTGGTGGAGCGTCAACTCGAAGCTGAAGGAATCAAACGGGAAGATATAGGCAGAGACGCTTTCATTGAAAAAGTATGGGAGTGGAAGGAACAATCTGGTGGAACGATCACTAGGCAGCTTCGTCGGTTGGGCGCTTCTGCCGACTGGAGCCGCGAGCGCTTTACTATGGATGAGGGTTTATCCGAAGCTGTTCAGCAGGTGTTTATCCAGCTTTATGATCAGGGGCTGATATATCGTGGCCAACGCTTGGTCAACTGGGACCCAAAACTCCACACCGCGATCTCAGACCTTGAAGTGGTTTCAGAAGAGGAGCAGGGCTTCATGTGGCACCTGCGTTACCCTTTGAGTGACGGTTCCGGACATCTTGTTGTAGCGACCACTAGGCCCGAGACCCTGCTGGGCGATGCGGCTGTCGCCGTCCATCCAGACGATGAACGCTACCAAAAGCTTATCGGGAAAACCGTTTCGTTGCCGCTCTGCGACAGAGAAATTCCCATCATCGCAGATGACTATGTCGATCCGGAATTCGGCACAGGCTGCGTCAAGATAACTCCAGCGCACGACTTTAACGACTACGAGGTCGGCAAAAGACATGACCTCCCCCTCCGCAATATTCTCACGAAAAACGCAACGATTAGCGACTCGGCGCCGGAAGCCTATCAAACCCTCGATCGTTACGTGGCCCGGGAAAAAATCATTGCGGATCTAGACACGCTTCAGCTTTTAGAAAAAACAGAAGATCATCGATTGAAAGTCCCTCGGGGTGACCGTTCAGGCGTGGTTGTGGAGCCCTGGCTCACACCGCAGTGGTACGTTGATGCTAAAAAGCTGGCTGCTCCAGCCATCGCGGCAGTGGAAGACGAAACGATTAAATTTGTGCCCAAACAGTGGGAAAACACATATTACGCTTGGATGCGCGATATTCAGGACTGGTGCATTAGTAGGCAGCTCTGGTGGGGACACAGAATTCCAGCTTGGTATGACGACGGGGGCAATGTTTTCGTAGGCCACGATGAAGCTGCTGTACGTGCCGCCCATAAAATCGATGACAACATAACTTTGACTCAGGACGATGATGTTTTAGATACCTGGTTTTCTTCCGCCCTTTGGACGTTCTCGACTTTGGGCTGGCCTAACAAAACCCCCGAAATGTCAAAATTCCACCCCGCATCAGTGCTAGTAACCGGCTTCGACATCATATTTTTCTGGGTAGCACGGATGATTATGATGTCGTTGCATTTTTGCGATGAAGTACCCTTCCATACGGTCTACGTACACGGATTGGTTCGAGACGGCGAAGGCCAAAAAATGTCAAAGTCCAAGGGAAATGTCATCGACCCCATAGACCTCATTGACGGTATTGACCTTGAAAGCTTGGTGGCAAAAAGAACTGGGGGAATGATGCAACCGCAAATGGCAGCGCGAATTGCCAAGCAAACCCGCAAGCATTTTCCAGAGGGAATTCCAGGCTACGGCACCGACGCCCTGAGATTTACCTTTTACTCTCTCGCGTCAACCGGGCGTGACATTAAGTTTGATATGCATCGAATGGAAGGTTACCGGAACTTTTGTAACAAACTTTGGAACGCTGCACGGTATGTTCTCGGAAACTGCGAAGGCCTTGCTACATCACCAGCACATGCTGAGCCCTCACTTGCAGACCGATGGATTTTGAGCCGGCTAGCCAGTGCTGCAAAAGACTGCGAGCACGCGATTGAGCAGTACCGATTTGATCTTGCATCACAGGCGCTTTACGACTTCGTTTGGAATGAATTCTGTGATTGGTACCTCGAGCTTTCCAAACCCATACTTTGGGATGAGGAAGCAAACCCTGACCAAGCTATGGTGACGCGCCATACCCTAGTGCATGTTCTAGAAAATATATTACGGTTACTCCACCCCATGATGCCCTTCATCACCGAAGAAATTTGGCAAAGCATTGCACCTTTGGCAGGAATATCGGCAGATACGATCATGCTACAACCCTGGCCCAGCTTTGAAGCTGAGGCATGTGATGCCCAAGCAGAGTCAGAGGTGACATGGCTTCAGGGCGTAATAATTGCGGTTCGTACAATTAGAGGTGAGGCTCAACTTGGACCTGGAAAAACTCTCGACATTCTTGTCCGTAATGCCTCTGATGAAGATCAACGTCGCCTGACCAGCAACGCGGCCTACCTGCGCAAATTGGCGCGGTTAGACTCGGTAACGATTTTGCAAGCTACAGATGCGGTGCCACCGTCTTTGTCTGCTTTACACGGAAACCTCGAAATTCTGGTGCCAATGGCAGGAGTTATCGACCTAGATTCAGAGCGCGAACGGCTGGAAAAGGATTTGCAAAAACAGAATGGTGAGGTGAGCAGAATTCAAGGTAAGCTCTCAAATGAAAGCTTTGTAGACCGAGCTCCGGAGGCCGTCGTGGTAAAGGAACGGCAGAAACTACAGGCCGCTGAGGATGCTGTAGTGGCGATCGAAGCGCAGTTGCAGCGATTGGAGGGATTGCACTAAGGTCACGATACTGGTAATAACACCTAATAAAAATAAGGAGCGGCGTATGTCTGAGCGTCAAACCGGCGTTGTAAAATGGTTTAACAATGCGAAAGGTTTCGGTTTCATCACGATGACAGATCGTGAAGAAGATATTTTTGTTCACTTTCGAGCCATTCAGGGAGACGGATATCGTTCACTGAATGAAGGTGATGCGGTTGAATTCACCCTTGCCGAGGGTGATAAAGGGCTACAGGCGGAAGAAGTTACTAAACCGTAGCACCTACAAGCCTTCAGGATTTGATAGACTTCGGCTCCTTTCATAATCCGGATGTCTCATGTCTTCGCACCCACAAAAATTTAGTCTTGTTGGCAGGCTCGTCATCAATGACTTGGTCGCCGTTGTTATTTACCTGGTCTCGGCGCAATTTTACCCTGCTCACTGGGCTCATCTCGCTGGCCTAATCGTTTTGGCAGTTGTGTGCGCTGTGGTTGGTGATATCAGTATGCCTGCTCGCCAACCTGCTAAAAAGAAAGCGGCAGCTCAAGAGAGCACCCACGAGGGCAATATTAAGTGGTTTAACGCCACCAAAGGTTTCGGCTTTATTGTCGGAGACGATGGCGCAGAAGTCTTCGTTCACTACCGTAACGTTGAAGGTTTAACGAAACGCAGCATCAAACAGGGACAGCGTGTTGCCTACTCAGTTCGTGCTAGTGACCGGGGTCCACAGGCTGAAGGCGTTAAGGCGGTATGACCATAGCCACAACACAGGCAAAGAAACCTCGCGTTACCGAACGTAAGTTCCGCGGGGTGACCATGCCAACTGCTGGCCACAAAGTAATACGAAAAGTGAAGCGTGAAGGCCACGAGCCATCTATTCACGGTACGAAGCTGTGGCGATCAAGCTTTCTCATCATGGATTATCTGCACAAGCATCCGCCAGAGTCCGTCAGTAACGTTCTCGACGCCGGTTGCGGCTGGGGAATAACTGGCATCTGGTGTGCACGTAAATTTGGCGCTTCCGTGGTCTCTCTCGATGCAGATCCCGCAGTTTTTCCTTACCTAAACGCGGTAGCGGAACTTAACAAAGTAACCACGACTCCTATGGTGCAGCGCTTTGAGAAATTAAAAAAGTCTCAGTTAGCCGCATTTGACCTCTTAGTGGCGGCAGATGTTTGTTTTTGGGACGAATTAGTGAAGCCAGTTAGTAAGTTAATCGACCGAGCAATTGATGCGGGAGTCGGGCAAATTGTAATCGCAGACCCGGAGCGTCCCACCTTTCATGAGATGGCTGAAAAGGTGATCAATCGCCACGGGGGTGACCTCATACAGTGGGGGCTCCAGGGAAAACTCAAAGCCACCGGAGCTTTACTCGTCATCAACAACCAGTAGGTATTTCAGTTTTAACGTAGTACTTTTATATCCCAAGCGATAGAGGCCTCTATCGCTTCACCCGTTTCTGTCAACGCAGGTCTAAACCGCATCGCTCTTAGCTGGCGCTTAGCAAAACCTAGCAACGTGGCATCTCGTAACCCAACCTCGCTCAAGACAATGTTTCGCAGGCTGCCCCGCGTAGACACGTCGGCACTAACGTTAAATGCCTGCCATTCACGGCTGAATCGATGATCACGACTTAGACTAGGAATTTCGGGTAAGGAGCCAGGCGTTGAGAAATCGTAATGTCCTTGGTCGTGTAACTGTCGATAAATCTGCAGTGCCTGGGCTTGGCGCCCGGTAAACATGAGCCAGTCAGCCTTCGCATGTAATAAGGTTGGGTCATCGGGAGATCGCTGCAGGGCGCGATCTATAAGTCCTCTCGCGCTAGAACCCAATGTGCTTTCAATACTACGTAGTCGGTACTCTCCAGGAGATTGATCACGATTTTGCTGATAGGGACTAGGATAGCGATCTTGGGAGACACCAAAACTATCGACCACCAAAGGATCAACCCTAAAATCAATGAGGTAGTAGAGCTTAAGAACTTCAAGGCTTATTGCTTTGCACCAAAGATCCTGCCACTGAGCGCTGTCGCACACAGCCTCAGCCATATCATTGCCGTGCTTGAGGACAAATAGAACATCGCTCTCTGAGCCCGGCCAAAGGACGCTGGCAAGCAGTTCATTCTGCACCGACAGCCAGCGAATTGAGGCTTGCAACCCCTGCTCACTCCAAGGTTCAGCACCGCCTCCCAACAACCGATAAAAGTAATCAATCTGGCGACCCACTTCATCAGGGTCTCCTTGGTCACGGAGCAATTCAAGAATGCGCTCCAATAATGGCAGTTGCTCAGCAGTGCTTAAGCCACTATTGATTCGTGTGCTGTGTAACGCCCACCGGTAAAGGCTAAGGGCTGCTTCTGCAGACCCATACTCCTCAGCCTCTCTGGCTGCGTTGACTAGCGTCGGTGTCAACTCAGGTGAGTAAGGCCCTACTCTGGCTTCTAAATCCTGAATGGTCTTTGCGGTTGCATTGATACGCCGCTGAATCATCAGCGGCGAGGTTAATTCTGTGGGCACTGACGGCGCTACGGCGTTGTCGAGCCACAAAACATGAACTCCCCAGGGCTGGGGGTCTCCCGCAAAACTCGATGCATGCCAGCCGCCTACCAATGTTATATAAAACACTGTGTGCAAAAGCGCGGCCGCCAAAGATTTGTTACTACCAAACATGCTTAGAGTGTAAACCTATCAGCCAAAAAAAAACCCGCCAATGGCGGGTAAAAAACTTAAAGGACCTGAGTAGCGTCCAGCAAGGAAGTTGGGGATCCTCAGCCGTAGTGCTACATCAATGGTGCTATTCTCGCTGCACTGAAACATAAATCAAATGTATTTGTTTTATGTTTTATATTCTTTTGTGGCATCATCACCAACATGGATATAAAAAAGCTCTCCAAAGTCGATCTTAACTTGTTGGTTTCACTGCAGATTTTACTAGAAGAGTGCAGTGTCTCTTCGGCAGCCCGAAGAATGTCGATCACCCAGCCAGCGATGTCAAAAACCTTGGGACGTTTAAGGGATACATTTAATGACCCCTTATTCGTACGCTCTAAACGAGGAATACAACCCACGCCCAGAGCACAGTCTATCGCTGCAGAGCTCCCCGCGTTGTTGGCAGCTGCCGAGGCTCTCCTTGAAGCGGGTGACTTCTCGCCAAGTGCCTTTAAAGGCGAGATAACAATTGCGATTTCTGAGTACGTCGGTCTGTCTTTGCTGCCGCCCTTAACTGCACGGTTACAGAAAATTGCCCCCGGACTCAGTCTGCGTACCATTACGAGAGTCGAGGGTCAGCTCGATAAGCTTGCTGCGGGCGGTCTCGATTTCGCGGTACAGCTCACTAGGACTGATTATTCCGAAGAATTTCGCTATCAGTCTCTAGGCGGGTCACCACTGGCCGTGTTCGTTCGCGACGGTCACCCCTTGGCAAGCAAGCCACTGACCCGCGAAAGCCTCACGGAGTATCCGGCCATTAGCCTGTACGTATCTGATCGCGGGGAGACGGAGCTTCCCTTAGCACTAGATCCCCGACTGCAAGCAGGGTCAGTTGCAATGCTTGAAACCTCACACCTATTAACTGCATTAGAAATCTTAAGGGAAACTGATTTCACTTTGGTATGCCCCGCTTATTTGGCGCGGAATCAGGGCGCAACCCGGGACGTTGTTGCGCTAGCACTACCCCCTGAGGACGCACAGTATGTTGACTACGCGCTCGTGGCACACAGACGCACACAAGCATCGCCGGCACACCAATGGCTGTGGAATGAAATTATTGACACCGTGAGGGGCATGCGCCTGAGAACGGTGCATAGAGGATAAAGTTAGCCTGAGTTATCTCACCAACTATTTCTATGGCCACCAAGAAGTGTCATAATGCGCGGGTCTTATACTGCCGTTGTTCATGTCAAAGCGCACACCAAAAGTCGTTCCATTATTCCACACGCCAATCATCGAGACGCACTGCCATCTCGATTATCTGGCACAGGAGACTATGGCCGAAGAATTGCGGGCAATTACTGACGCGGGTGTCGAACGAATCATTACTATTGCAGTTTCTCCGGACAACCTAGCGACTGTTTTGAATCTTTGTGATGAGCACGAATATATCTGGGGCACTCAGGGTATTCATCCTCACGAAGCCGCATCGTGGAGCCCATCGGTGGCACAAGCCGTCGCTGCGGGTTCAGCACATTCTAAGGTCGTAGCTATCGGCGAGATTGGCCTAGATTACTACTATGAGCACGCCTCTCCTCAAGCCCAATTAGCAGCCTTTGAGGCGCAACTAGCGCTGGCCGCCGAGCGCGATTTACCCGTAGTCATTCATACCCGAGAAGCCGATGCTGACACACGGGCGGTGCTCGAAAACCACGCCCGCCATTTGAGAAAAAAAGGGGTCATTCACAGTTTCACCAGCTCTCAAGCCCTTGCTGACTACTGCCTATCCGAGGGCTTTCATCTTGGATTTAATGGAATCTGCACGTTCAAAAACGCAGACAATGTAAGGGCTATTATTGACTCGACCCCTATAGACAGCATCGTGCTTGAGACCGATGCGCCCTACTTAACCCCAGTCCCTTATCGCGGCCGAGTGAACTCGCCCCGCTTTTTGCCTTTAATTGCCGCACAAATTGCTGAGATAAAAAACATGCCGGTTGAAACGCTTCTGAGAGCCGTTCGGAGGAACAGCATGGCGTTGTTCTTCGCTGATCAATGAGTGAATTTGCAGTCGGTCAGCGCTGGGTAAGCCACGCCGATGTTGAACTAGGGCTTGGCATTGTTGTAGAACTCGACGGGAGACGTATCACACTACATTTCCCGGCGGTCGGTGAGGAGCGCACCTATGCAACAGACCGCGCCCCCTTGACGCGACTCATTCTTGAAAGCGGAGATCGCTATCAGCACATCAACGGGCAAGAATATGCGGTTTTAGAGCGTCACGAATCCGAGGGCATACTTGCCTACCTCATAGAAAGTGCCGCTGGGGAGCAGGAGCTTGTTTCCGAACTCGATATTGACCCGCATATACAGCTGCGTTCACCGAGAGACCGACTCCTTAACAATCAGTTAGACAAGCTTCTAGATTTCCAGCTTCGATTTGAAACACTAAAGCAACGAGCGCATTTTTCAGGGAGTGCGGTACGAGGCCTACTGGGCGCACGGACATCCTTATTGTCTCATCAAGTTTATATCGCCAGTGAAGTCGGCACGCGTATAGCCCCTAGAGTATTACTCGCGGATGAGGTCGGTCTGGGTAAAACCATCGAAGCAGGACTTATCTTGTCTCAGCAGCTGGCCTCAGGACGGGCCTCCAGAGCACTTATTCTCGTTCCTGATTCGCTGATACATCAATGGTTAGTCGAGATGCTACGACGTTTTAATCTGGCATTCTCTCTGTTTGATAGCGACCGTTTGAATGATCTTGAAATCGATTCGGCTTTTGAATCTGAGCAACTCATCCTGTGCCCCTTTTCGCTTATGGCTCAAAATGAAGACGCCCGGCTAAGTGCACTGTCCGCCCAGTGGGATATGGTGATCGTTGATGAAGCCCACCACCTGAGTCGCCAGAACTCGCAAGAAGAAACTCTTTCACGCTTTATCGAAGCTCTCGCGGGCCATTGCAGCGGACTACTTTTACTGACGGCAACTCCAGAGCAAGCAGGGATAGAAAGCCACTTTGATCGACTTCGGTTACTTGACCCTGACAGATTCAGTGACTTGAATACCTTCCTAGCTGAGCAGGAACAATTCTCAGAATGGAATCGTATTATCGAGTTGCTCCAATCCGGTCAAAACACGGTCACCCTGCCATCAGGCATTGATCAAGACACCGACAGTGCTTCTCAAATTAGGCAACTACTTGACCGTTACGGCACAGGGCGCGTGCTATTTCGTAATACCCGCGCCTCAGTGCCAGGATTTCCAAACAGGCATCTGAACTCCTACCCCTTGGAGGCACCAGAGCTATATCGCAGCGCGCGTTCAGAGTTGTTCCCGGAAATGTCCTTCTCAGAAGCCGAGTGGTTAGAGCACGACCCTCGGGTCGCTTGGCTTGAGTCCCAGCTTCGAGCGCTGCGGCCCGAGAAGGTCTTAGTTATCGCGGCGAACGCCACGACCGCCCTGGCCTTAGAACACCAACTTCACCTACGCGCAGGCATTCGCTGCGCTGCTTTTCACGAGGGCCTCACCTTGGTGGAACGCGATCGCGCCGCGGCCTATTTTGCCGATGAGCACGGTGGCGCTCAGGCCTTAATCTGTTCTGAAATTGGTAGTGAGGGGCGCAACTTTCAATTTGCGCATCACTTGATTTGTTTCGATTTACCTAAGAATCCAGATTTACTGGAGCAGCGAATCGGGCGATTAGATCGAATAGGACAAACAGCCGATGTCTCTATTCATGTTCCATTTATCAGAGATAGCGCCCAACAAGTGTTGTTTCAATGGCATGATCAGGCTCTAAACGCATTCACCCGTAGCTGCGCAGTGGGCTACACGGTACTTCAGCAGTTCCTGGAACCGCTAAATAGTGCATTAGATGCGCCAACCTCACCCATCGAAAAGCTCCTGGCAGAGTCTCTTGCGCTGCGCACTTCATTAGAAACTCAGATGCGAGAAGGTCGAGATCGCTTGCTTGAATTAAACTCCCATGACGCCAACCGTGGCGCGTCGATTATTGCGAGCATTCAGGGCGAAGAGACGCCCGAGCAGGTCCTGAGTTTTGCCGAACTCCTCTTCGACCGTATCGGCGTTAGCCAGGACTACCACACCGAGACCACCCACTTGCTCAAACCGACTGAAATGTTGATTACTGGCGAACTGCCCGGCTTGAGTGAGGACGGCACAGTGGTCTGTTTCGATCGTGAAACCGCACTAGTGCGTGATGACGTTTCGTTTCTAACCCTTGAACACCCTCTGCTCCGTGAGGCAATGGCGGTGGTTCTAAGTAGTGAACTGGGAAATTCAGCCCTGGGAACGCTCAAGCATCCTAAGATACCAGGGGGCACGGTACTCCTTGAGTGTGTTTATAGTCTCGATTGTATGGCGCCAAACTATCTCGAAATGGGACGTTATGTTGATCAAACTCCACTGCGGTTCGTTATTGACCCGAAGTGTATTGATCGCGGTCAAACGATTGGGCATCAAGCACTAAACCGGATGATTGGGCCCATCGCCACGGCAACCGCCGCAAACGTGATGCGTAGAATTCGATCCTTACTCGAGCAGCAGCTAAAAGCCGCTGATGCGCTAGCCAAATCGGAATTAGAGTTAAGAAAACGCCAGGCGGTCCAAACAATTAATGAGCAATTAGGCGCAGAACATAGCCGCCTCGTGTATTTACGCAGCGTTAATCCTGCGGTTCGCGACTCAGAAATTTCAGAGCTGGAGGCGCGCATTGCTAAAACACTGGCTTCAGTGAACGACGCGCAAGCGGTCAGCCAGGCCCTTCGAGTGGTCATCGCTACTTAATAAAGCACCCATGAGCTAATGGGCATCAATCCGTCCCGGAGGAAAATTGGCGCCTAGCCTATAGGTCAACCGCCACGGTTATCAGGGGCGATACCAAATAGCTGACGTGTAAGCACGCTCCTGTAACGTGTCTGGGCGTCGAGTATCAACCTCGCCACCTAGGGCCAGCTTATCGAGTAGCGAGTGGCGTGCGGTCGGTATTTGTAGCACTCGAACGTAATAGAAAGCCGATGAGTTTGGATCAAAATCGGGATCACTCCAAGCCGCGGTTAGGCGCCCTGCACCCACAGAGTTGTCCACCCGCCCACTCGAGAGATCGACAGTATTTGCAATCGGTCTCAACGAGCCGTCGGCTAGCAATCGCTGCTCACCAGCCCAAGCGACATCATAAATTTGTTCTTGCGTACTTCCGTCAGGCAATGCCCAGCCCTTAATCACTTGTACTCGGTCAAGGGTGCCAGACGCAGGATCCGCAGTGGCTTCAATTAATAAGGTTGGCGCCGCCCCTTCTGCTGCACTCATGAGTTCGCCACCCATGGGCACCGCTTGTTCCAGCACATTAGCTGGGAAGTTGGCGTCCTCCAACAAACCACTCGCCAGATTCCAGCCGCCGTAAACTCTAACGCCGATACGCGGCCCTGTAGTGGCATAAACTTCTCTACGGCGCATGGCTGAAACAATGCTTTCTCGAGTATTGTCCTCTGCCCAAACTGCAGCAAGGCCCGAAGCTGACATAGCCCATCCGAAGGGCCTTTTTGGTTCGTCGCCCCAGCCGGAACTCTTCTTACTGGGAATGGAATCGGTTACAAATTTACCCTGAAAATTAGCCTCCTCCGCACTGGGTAGCGCCGTATGCCCATCTGTCGAGCCAATCACTCCAAACTGATAAGGGTTGACGCCCAAGTCGGCCTCGAGGCTCAGCCCACGGCGCAGCGCGGAGCGCACATAGTCGCCCGGCTGTGGTTTGTACTCAGTCCAACGACTCTGGATATAAAAGGGGTAGGTTTCAAAATCAGCAAACGGATCGTCAGGAGAGAGCGATGAGTGTGCTTCTGAATCACCTTTTATCTGGGTTATCTCAACAATAGGCTCCCAATAGCGGCGAAGCTCTGCATATTGAGCATCCATTTTCTCACCCCGCAAGGACGTCATATCAAACATAACGCCCTTTGAGATATTCGAATTGTGGGGGATCGCCAAAAAGGTGCCTCCCGTCGATTCTGCAGTGGTTTCAAGCCATTGCCAAAGGTCTTCAGGAAAGGAACTATTGTCGAGGCCGTATGGGACAAAGGTCTGAGCTGTTTTAGCATCGATATCACCAATAACAACGCGGTGTAGATTAGCGCCACCGGGAATAGCGCTGTATTCCCATCCAATCAAGGCCGTAAACTCACCCGGCGCATTATGGGCATCAGCCGCTTCAGTAATAGTTTTCCAAGCATCTGCTTCAACCGAAGGTAAATCAGGAATCCAACCCACATCCGCGTCCCAGTCCCTCGCGGCAGCCGCGTAATCATCCGTTGGTTCGGGCAGTACACCCAGAAACAAATTGCGAGCGGTCTGCTGATCGACGGCGTCCCGAAGTATGGCGGTTGCCACCCAAGCCTTAAGGCTGTCGATCATAGATAGGTCTTCGCGCGTCACGCCGTCATAGTAAACACTTCGGATTACACCCATGAGCTCAGCATGGTCTGATACGACCAGAAAATCTAACGGCGTTTCCAGTTGTACCCGCCGCCCATCCCAACCGTGCACCACTGGAGACCCTTTAGCGAATCGATAGGCCATGTCCGGAGTCGCCGTTAAATTATTGTTGGCAAAGGCATCCGACGAATAGGTTGTATGCAGGTGTGTATCGCCCCAAAGCAACTCTTTCGCTTCAGCCTTAGACGCCGTTGCCATGGTCACAACAGAAAGCAAGACGACCCAGTTCAAGTTTTTCATGGTTACTCTCGGATTGTGAACACGTCGGTTACGTGTTGAACGGAAAAAACAGGAGCGTATCATCGCCCCTTCCATGTGTAGGGTTTTTTAGCAAAAAAAGCAGCTACAGCATTTGGGCAATCTTCACTCGAAATGCAAAACTCCTGCAGGTCCGCTTCTTTGGTAATCGTATCTCCTAGAGATGCCGTCGTTGCGAACCGCAACGCTTCCTTTGTGTATCGAAGCGCCAGTGGAGAGCGCCCTGCTAAATTCTCAGCAAACTCCTTCGCTTCGTCGGCAAAGGCAGTCTTTTCGAAAACCCGATTGGCCATTCCCCATTCAAGTGCTTTCTGCGCGCCCAGTTTTTCCCCAAGTGTCATTAGCTCAAAGGCTCGTTTATTCCCAATGAGTTTCTGGAGAAGCCAGGTTGACCCGCCGTCCGGGATTAAGCCAATCGCCGAGAAGGGCTGATATAAATAAGCATCCTCGGCCATAACCACAAGATCACACGCCATGGCATAGCTATAACTGATGCCCGCACAAGGCCCATTAATAGCAGCGACCCAGACTTTCGGCGCTTCGGCTATTGCCAAAACGCCAGGTTTAAACTCATGAATAAGGTCGTCTCGAGTCTGTGCGCCGACCATCAAATCCGCACCAGCACTATCGTCTGCGAGATCAGCACCGGCTCCAAAGGCTCTGCCTTCACCCGTTAAAATCACTACCCGAATTGCCTCATCCATATTTATCTCACGAGCAGCAGCATAAAACTCCCGGCGCATTTGACCGTTCATCGCGTTGAGGCTATCGGGGCGATTAAAGGCAACTCGGGCGACAGCACCATCACAAGTAACGTTAACGGTTTCAAATTTTGACATGGTGTTGTTCTCTCAATGTTCTCGGAAAATAGTAGTGTAGGTTATGGTAACAGCTGCACCGCGGAAAGCCGGCAAATCCTGACATTGGTCAGTGTCAGACTCAACAGCACAATCAGGTAAACGGTTGCCTCTTACATTTTTAATGGATTTGCAGTTAGAGCTTCAATAAACAGAGCTATCCCCAGACGCGGCCAAGGCATGGTTGCAGTAAGAGCACCGATAAATGGCCCGACCGGCACGTATACGGTTGTGTCGTGTAGTAGAGACACTGTGATCGCGACAGGCGCATCTATAGGCATGTCGGCGCTGACGACGCACCGGAATCTGACTAAAGTCTGCGGTATACGTGGCACTAGGATTAGCCCCCATAGCCACCATTAGGGACTGCCACTCCTGGCCATGGGGCTTCACTTTGCGTCGTCCGAACTGCTGGTGAATCGCATAATGTGCGACTTCGTGGGGCACTGTGTCCCTCAGGTGCAGAGGCATATCTGTCGCAAACACCCATGGGTTAAACCGCAACCAGCGTTGATCGCCTTTGTAGCAATACATGCCAGCAGTCGTTCCCGAGAGATCAAGCAGTGCCTCTATAGGAGCCAAAGAGATATCGAGTAATCGTTGAGCACGGTTAATATCGTAGCTAACACGCGCCTGAATCTCTTGTACTTGACCAGCGCTCAGTGGTGTAGCAGGCAACTAATCAGCACTCTCTGGGTCCAACACATCTTTCAACTCGCGCTTTAAGAATTTGCCATTGGCATTCCGGGGTAATGGCTCCGATAAAAACCAAATATATCGCGGCACTTTAAAGGCGGCGACACGGCTTGCTAGATGCTCACGTAATCCCGAGGCATCAAGCATTGCCGCTTCTTTCAAATGGATAGCAGCGCCGACTTCCTCACCCAGGCGGTCATCTGGAACCGAGAAAGCCACACACTCTAGTACGGCTGGGTGATCGAAAATCGCATTCTCCACCTCAGCACCATAGATATTTTCTCCACCACGAAGAATCATATCCTTCGCACGGTCGACCAAATAGAGAAATCCATCCTCATCGAAATAGCCAATATCACCGGTTTGTAACCAGCCCTCGACGATGGTTTCAGCGGTTGCCTCAGGTCGATTAATGTAGCCCTTAATCACCGGCGTACCTCGGACACAGACCTCACCCACTTCATTAGCACCCAGTTTGCGCCCCTCAGAATCAACGCATTTTCCCTCTAGCGTTGGCACCATAGGTCCTGCACTACTGGGCCGCTCGATAAAAATATCTCCAGCAATATAGCTAATAATTCCGCAAACCTCAGTCATACCATAGCCCTGCGCAGGCTTGGCGCGTTTCATTTCAGCAGCCACTTTACCTACTAGATCAGGTTGCATAGCCGCCCCGCCGCCGCCCATTGCATTCAGGCTACCCAAATCATATTCGTCACGATCAGGGTGGGTTAAAATTTCTCGACTCATCATTGGCACGGCGCTCATGGTGGTAATTTGCTCTGCGTCGATAAGTCGCATGGCTTCAACTGGATCCCATTTATACATGAGTATAAAACGGCCACCAGCGACGGTTCCGGCCTGCATGATGCAATTATTGGCGGTGACGTGAAAAAGCGGGGTGGCGATCAACGCCACAGGCGGGGGCGCTGATGCGGGGGTCTCTAAAACCGTTCCTGCTTCAAGCGCCCTGTGTGATGCGTAGATTCCACCCATAGCGGCAACGTTCAACACATTGGCCACGCAGCCGCGGTGGGTAAGCTGGGCGCCCTTTGGACGTCCAGTGGTTCCTGAGGTATAGAAAATGCACGCATCACTGTCGGGGTCGATTGCGACCTCAGGCAACACCCCGCCTGTGGCGACCGCAGTGTCCCAAGAAGTGCTTTTCACTGCGTCATCTTCACTACGAACTGAAACCACAGCCATGTCGGGGAACTGATCGTTTACCGTAGCAAACGTCGCTAGACGCTGCTGATCAGCAATTAACATCTTGGGCTTGGAATCATCGAGCGCATAGGCCATTTCGTCAGCGACCCACCATGCGTTCAAGCCCACTACTACAGCACCAACTGCGTTAATCGCCCAGTGGGCTAGCATCCATTCAGGGTAATTGCGCATGGCTATAGCCACTCGGTCACCGGGAACTATCCCTTGCTCACGCAGCCAGTTGGCGAATCCCGCCACGCGCTCTGCGGCATCATGGTAGGTCATACGCTCATCGAGGTAGACCATATACTCGGCCTCTCCATGCCCTGTCGCTAACATCCAGAGATCACGCATGCTCGAGGGAGCGTTGACGTACCCCAGCAATGACTGCCCCGCTACATCGACCTGTCCAACCTCTAACAAAGACCCTGGTTGAGTGACCAACGCTCTGGCCGCTTCAAAATTTCCGATACTACTCATGAACTCTCCTTCCAAGAGATATTTGCTAAGGTTTGCAACAGCGTCTGTCGGGTTGCGCGGGCAAGCATAACCACAGCATACTTAGTGATCAAACTTTTACGAGTAATTGTCAAGACGGACAACG
>ENA-ORDA01000623-ORDA01000623.1-marine-metagenome-genome-assembly--contig:-NODE-623-length-34270-cov-10.461381_pt1 | contig 34270 bp, 36 predicted proteins | sample MGYA00237778_ERZ508506 | MGnify/ENA primary metagenome ERZ508506 (study PRJEB26177, sample SAMN06267891) | marine metagenome | isolation source: Monterey Bay, California, USA | place: Pacific... | reverse complement strand
AAGATGGTGCGCTCGAGAAGATTCGAACTCCTGACCCCTAGATTCGTAGTCTAGTGCTCTATCCAGCTGAGCTACGAGCGCACATTAAAACAATGTTATAGTTATCTATATAAATAAAGATTATCAAGTAAGAAAATAAATATTATAAATTAGTATATTATAGTGTATTAAAAATAATTAGATTAATTGAAGAGTAATATGAGTAATAATAATATTTACGATAAATCCTTTCCAGTATCTTGGGAAGAGTTACATAGAAATAGTAAAGCCTTGGCTTGGCGTTTGTCAGAAATGAAACCTTACAAAGGAATCATTGCCGTTACAAGAGGTGGTCTTGTGCCAGCTGCAATAGTAGCAAGAGAACTTGATATAAGGTTAATTGATACAGTATGTGTTCTTTCATATAATCAAAAAACCAAAGGTGATGTTAATGTATTAAAACATGCAAATATTGCAGATGATGGTCAAGAATGGCTCATTGTAGACGATCTTGTTGATACGGGAGAAACAATTAAGGCTATAAGATTAACCTTGCCTAATGCTCATTATGCCACTGTTTATGCTAAGCCAAGTGGTAGAGAACAAGTAGATACATTTATTACTGAAGTGTCACAAGATACTTGGATATATTTTCCATGGGATATGGAAATGAAACCAGCTCCTACAATATCTGAGCGTACAAAAAAATAATGATATTGACTAACGAGTGTAATGTGTCTAAAAAGCTAAAACAAATATAATTAAGAAGGCTGTATTATAATACAGAATTAAAATGAAACGTACATTTCAACCAAGTAATTTAGTTAGAAAAAGAAGGCATGGATATAGAAGTAGAATGTCTACTGTTGGTGGTAGAAATGTTATTCGTAGCCGAAGATCCAAAGGTAGAAAAAAGCTTTCAGCTTAGTTAACACTCTTTAAAAAAATATTTATTTTATTTAGTTAAATTAATCAATAGGCTGGTAAAATGAAACTGCAAACTTTAAAACACAGGAAAGATTTTGTCTTATCTAATAAGTTTGCAAAAAAAATTTTTAGCAAAAATTTCATCATTCAAAAATATACTAATTCAGACAGCATAGATTTAAATCTAAAATTTGGCTTTACTGCTACAAAAAAAATTGGGAATGCAGTTGTTAGAAATAGGGCTAAAAGAAGAATGAGAGCTCTAGTAAGTAGGTTTGTCAAAGAAGATATAAATTCTTTTGATAATAAAAGTAGTTATGTTTTGGTTGCAAAATCATCTTTAAATAAGGCACTCTTTATAAATCTATATTCTGAGATGCAACAATGTTTGAATAAGCTATGATCAAAAATATTGGTGCAAAATGTATTATAAATTTAATAGATATTTATAAATATCTTATTTCACCTCTTTTAGGTAATAATTGCAGATTTTTGCCTACTTGTTCTGAGTATACTAAAGATTCTATCGTAAAATTTGGTTTGGTAAAGGGCTGTTGGTTAGGTTTGAAAAGAATACTGAAATGTCACCCTTGGGGAAAAGGTGGTCATGATCCAATCAAATAATTTAATTTTTTCATTTCTTTAAAAAATTGCTTCTTTAAGGTAAGTAGTTATATCTAAATTATTTTAAACTTTGTGAATATAATATAGAAAGTTAAGTGAGATAAAATGAACCCAGAAACTCGAAATTTAGTAGCAGCCATTTCGTTATCAATGGCAGTTTTGATAGGTTATCAATTATTATTTGTTGATCCAAAAAAAGATCAGATTATACAAGAAAATGTAGTTAATAATTTATCTGATAATTCTAATATTCCTATTCCTTCAAATGATAACAGTTTAACTGTTACCAGTGAAGATAATAAAACAGAGAATTTTAAAAACGTTCCTAGAGTTCTGTTAAATAGTAATGAAACCTCTGGTTCTATATCACTTAAAGGTGCAAGAATAGATGATATTACTCTTACACAATATAGAGAAACGTTAGATGCCGACAGTAGTTTGATAAACCTTCTTTTAAAATCTAACGAAAAAAATCCTTATTTTATTGAACATGGTTGGAGCAGTCCAGACGGCTTAAAAGTGCCAAATGGAAAAACATTATGGAAATCATCAAAAAATCTCTTATCACCAGATACTAGCATAACTTTGTCCTGGGATAATGGTGAAGGTATAATATTTTATCAGGACATAAGCTTAGATGACACATTTATGTTTACTATTAATCAAAGAGTTAAAAATAATACTAATAATGCCGTCACATTATATCCATATGGATTAATAAGAAGAACAGGTGAGCCAGAAACAACTAAGTTTTTTGTTTTACACGAGGGACCGTTGGGTGTTTTTGATGGGACCTTATCTGAAAAAAGTTATGAAGACCTTGCAGATTCTGGGCAAAAGGGAATAAATATAAAGCCAGCTGAAAGTGGTGGTTGGACAGGTTTAACAGACAAATATTGGATGACGGCTTTATTGCCAGATCAAAATGAAAAATATAGTTTTACTTATAGATACTTGAACTCAAGTGGAGGGCAATATCAAACAGACTTTCTTGGAAAAGCTGTAAAAATCCAAGCAAATTCTGAAGGTAATTTTTTATCAAGATCATTTGCTGGTGCTAAGAGGTTAGCATTGTTTGATGATTATGAAGAACGTTTCAATGTAAAACACTTTGATCTTGCAATTGATTTTGGCTGGTTTTATTTTCTAACAAAGCCATTCTTTTATGCTTTATCTTGGGCAAATGATTATTTAGGTAATTTTGGATTAGCAATATTGGCAATAACAGTATTAGTTAAAATTGTCTTTTTCCCATTAGCAAACAAATCATATAAAAGCATGGCAAAAATGAGAAACCTTTCACCTGAAATTCAAAAATTAAGAGAAAGAGTTGGCGATGACAGGCAAAAACTAAATCAGGAAATGATGAATTTATATAAAAAAGAGAAGGTAAATCCTGCGGCAGGGTGTTTACCAATATTGGTTCAAATACCAGTTTTTTTTGCGCTTTATAAAGTTTTGTTTGTATCTATAGAAATGCGTCAAACTCCATTTTTTGGATGGATAAAGGACTTGTCTGTTCAAGATCCAACCAGTTTTCTTAATTTGTTTGGCTTATTACCTTACAGTACATCTATATTTCCTGACTTTTTAAACCTTGGTATTTGGCCTCTATTGATGGGTGTGACTATGTTTTTACAGCAACGTCTTAACCCAACTCCTCCGGATCCTATTCAAGCAAAGATTTTTGCCTGGATGCCAGTTGCATTTACATTTTTATTAGCTACTTTCCCGGCAGGTTTAGTTATATATTGGACATGGAATAATCTCCTTTCAATTTGTCAGCAATGGTTAATTATGAATGGAATGAAAAAAAAACCTAAATAAAGGCCTCTGATAGATTGCAATACGAAGATATTGAAATTGAAAAAGCTAGAAAACTTTTTTCCGGAGAATGTAAGTTTATAGCCGCAGCTCTAAAAGCGAATGCTGTTCCTTTAGAAGAATGCAATGAAATAGCTTTTGCTGGAAGATCGAATGTTGGTAAAAGTTCACTCGTAAATGCTTTAACTAACAGAAAAACATTAGCAAGAACAAGTCAAACACCTGGGCGAACCAGACAATTAATATTTTTTGAACTTAGTCATCAATTAACAAAACTCAGACTTGTAGATTTACCAGGTTATGGTTATGCAAAGGCTCCTAAAAAAGATATACAGTCATGGACATCATTAACTATAAAATATTTAAAAGGAAGACCTTCATTAAGAACCGTCTGTTTATTGATTGATAGTAGGCGAGGTGTTGGAGACTATGATGAATTAATTATGAAAGAGTTAGACTCTGCAGCTGTAAGTTGGGCTGTTATTCTTACAAAGTCTGATAAATTAACTGAAGAAGAGATAACCAATATAAAAGAAATAACAAATAAAATCGTATCAAAACACCCGGCCTCTTATCCCGAAATATTTGTAACATCCAGTTTGAAAAATGATGGTATTCCGTTGCTTAGGACATACCTAGCAAGTCTTTCATGAAAATATTATAAAATATTATTTTTTTTAATAATATGGTATTTAATAATTATATAATATTAATGAATGGTTTAAGTAGTTGAAAAATAATAAAGATCAAATCCAATCTGAATGGCTAAAAAAAGCTGATCTGCTAACTGAAACATTACCCTTTATGAAGAGGTATGCCAATAAAGTTATTGTTGTGAAGTTTGGCGGTAATGCTATGGGTAAAAAAGAATATATAACCAGCTTTGCTAATGACATTGTTTTATTGCAACAAGTAGGAATGCTACCAGTTGTTGTTCATGGTGGTGGTCCTCAAATTGGAGAAATGCTATCGAAATTAAAAATTAAAACTGAATTTATCAATGGTCTCAGAGTAACAGATTCAGCGACTATAGACGTAGTTGAAATGGTGCTTAGTGGCGTTACAAATAAATCAATTGTAACAGCAATTTCAAACTCAGGTGCAAAATCAGTTGGCATATCTGGAAAAGATGGAAATTTGATTACAGCTAAGCGGTTGACAAAGATAGACGAAAACTCTGATTCTAATCTAGAAAAAGTAATAGATCTCGGTTATGTTGGAGAACCTGAAAAAATTGATCCGCAAGTAATCAAGGCCCTTATTAATGAAAAAATGATCCCTGTGATTGCACCAGTTGGAATGGGAAATGATGGTTTGACATATAACATTAATGCTGACACTGCTGCAGGAGCTATTTCAGCTGCAATGAAAGCATCTAGAATGATAATGCTTACAGATGTAACTGGTGTTCTTGACAAAAATGGTGATTTGATTCCTGATTTAACGATAGATCAAGCACTTGAACTTATCGAAAAGAAAGTAGTTGTTGGTGGCATGATTCCAAAAGTTAAGACTTGTATAGACGCTGTCCAAGGTGGCGCAGAAGCTTCAGTAATTATGGATGGAAGAATGCCTCATTCTTTATTATTAGAGTTATTTACTGAACATGGTGTAGGTACAATTATTCGAAAAAACCCAAACTAAATATGACAAATTCTAGCGCCAACTTAATAAGTGAAAATAACTTTGATACCGTCAATTTCATAAATGAATATGACTATTGGATATTTGACTTGGATAATACTATTTATGATTTTCATCTAGGTTTATTTAGAAGAATTTCACAAAGAATGACGGAGTATATTAAAAATTTATTCAATATCAATCATGATGAAGCTCTTAGTTTACAAAAAAATATGTATAAAAAATATGGGTTAACTTTAAGAGGTCTTATAATTGAAAAGAATATTGACCCTGAGCCATTTCTTAATTACGTGCATGATGTAGGGTTTGATGATCTCAAAACAGATTATGAATTAAAAGAACTATTAAGCAAAATAAACGGACAAAAACTTATCTATACAAATGCATCTTTTCATCATGCTAAAAACATTCTTAAATCTATGGGGATTTTTGAAGAATTTGAAATAATTTTTGATATTAAAGACGCTAACTATATAGCTAAACCTGATTTCAAGTCGTATGATATGATGAAAGAAAAATTTGGACTCAATAATAATAATATTAACAGAAGTATTTTTTTCGAAGATACTGCAAAAAATTTGAAGCCTGCAAGTGAGCTGGGAATGGGTACAGTTTGGATTGAAAATGATTTCAATAGAAAAGAAGCTGACATTTATCAAGAATATATTGATTTCACTGGATCAGACATTAAAACTATCTTAAGAAATATGATAAAAAAATGAAATGATTTGATGTTGAGATATAATTATAAGGAAATAAAATGGAATTAGAAAAAATAAAATTAATAATTGAACGCGTATTTGACAATAACGAGGACGTAAATCCAAATACTACAGGTGAAATTAAGCAAGCAATAGATTTAGCCTTAAATTACTTAGATAAAGGTGAACTGAGGGTTGCTGATCCAATTGGTAACAGTCAATGGAAAGTCAACCAATGGCTAAAAAAAGCAGTTTTATTATCTTTTAAAATTAATGATATGGACATCATTTCAGGTGGACCTCAAAGTGTTAATAACGGTCCTGCTAATTGGTGGGATAAAGTACCTTCAAAATTTTCTGGATGGGGTAAAGAAGAATTCAAAACAGCCGGTTTTAGAGCAGTTCCAGGTTGTGTAGTAAGACATTCAGCATTTATAGCACCTAGTGTAGTATTGATGCCATCATTCGTAAATATTGGAGCATACGTAGATACTGGTAGCATGATTGATACTTGGGCAACAGTTGGGTCTTGTGCTCAAATTGGAAAAAATGTTCATATTTCAGGTGGAGCAGGGATAGGCGGAGTATTAGAACCTATACAGGCAGGGCCTGTAATAATCGAAGATAATTGTTTTATAGGTGCTAGATCTGAAGTAGCCGAAGGTGTAGTGATTGAAACTGGAGCTGTATTATCTATGGGCGTTTTTATAGGTGCCTCTACAAAGGTTATAGATAGAAACACTGGTGAAATCTACGTTGGAAGGGTTCCAGCATATTCTGTAGTTGTACCTGGCGCTCTTCCAGGCAAATTATTGCCTGACGGCTCACAAGGGCCAAGCTTGTATTGTGCAGTTATTGTAAAAAAGGTAGATGCTCAAACACGTTCTAAAACATCTGTAAACGAATTATTAAGAGATTAATTAAGGCGGTTTATGTCAGATATAGTCAATCCAATAGAATTAACTTCCGAGTTAATCCAATGTAAGAGTATCACACCAAAATCTGAGGGTTCTTTAGATATTATAATATCATATTTAGAGCCATTAGGTTTTAATTGCGAAAGGATAGATTTTGGTGAAGGAATTGAGAAAGTAGAAAATTTATATGCTCGATTTGGAAACATAGAACCTAACATTGCATTTGCTGGTCACGTGGATGTAGTGCCAACTGGCGATATCAATAATTGGAGCATAAATCCTTTTTCTGGAGAAGTAAAAGAAGGTAAGGTTTGGGGGAGAGGCGCTGCTGACATGAAATCTGGGATTGCGGCATTTATAGCTGCTGTTTCGGATTTTTTAAAAGATAATAAAAACCTCAAAGATTTTGGAAGTATTTCTTTTATCATCACAAGTGATGAAGAAGGTAAAGCCATTAATGGAACAAAAAAAGTTGTTGATTGGTTAAAAGCTAAATCTGAAACCATTAGTGGTTGTATCGTAGGAGAGCCTACCAATGTTACTAGAATGGGTGATACGTTAAAAATTGGAAGAAGGGGAAGCTTCACGGGCTCATTAACAGTCACAGGTATACAAGGGCATGTAGGTTATCCTCATTTAGCAGAAAATCCAATTAATTCACTTTTGAAAATGTTGGAACCTTTTTCTAAAATATATTTAGACGAAGGCACTAAAGACTTTCAACCCAGTTCCATAATGATTACCAGTATTGATGTGAATAACGATGCTAGCAACGTAATTCCTGGAGAAGTTAAAGCGAAGTTTAATATCAGATTTAATACTTTGCATTCTGCTTCTTCATTAAAAGCTATGTTAGAAAAGCAATTTAGTACTGTTACTTCAAATTATAAATTTGATTTTTTTTGTAATGCCGAACCATTTCTTACAAATGATGATTTTTTAAAAACCACACTGCAAAAGGCTATTCAAAAAGTAGTGGATATTAATCCAGAAAAATCCACATCAGGTGGAACATCAGATGCAAGATTTATCTCTAAAATTTGCCCAGTTATTGAATTTGGTTTAGTTGGTAAAACAATGCACAAGATTGATGAGAATGTTGAAGTTAATGACATTATTAATTTAACAAAAATATATAATCAATTTTTATTTAATTACTTTGGAGTGAAGTATAGTGATTAATCCCCCACCCAATCCAAGTGTAATTAAAAATGGTATAGTTTCAGCCTTCAAATTTATGTCTAAGAGAAATAATGTAACTAGCGTATTTAATTTAAATAGTAATGGTTTTTGGGATAGTTGTTGGACAGTATTTTTAATAAATGCTGTCGTGTCTGCCTTGGCATCTTATGGTATTAAAGCAAATCTTGACGGTGATATTCAAAGTGGAATCTTACCAAGGCTTCTTTTAATTACTATAATTGATATTTGTCTATTTTCTATATTAGTTAATGCAATATTTCAAAAAATTGGAAAGCCAGATGCTTTTTATAGATTTATAATTCCATTTAATTGGATACAATCGTTCCAAGCAATTGCAATGTTATCATTTGCAGTATTAGGGTTGATATTTCCTCCTTCAGTATTTGTCTTTATTGGAATTGGTGTTGTGATTTGGGTGACTTTTTCTTTGTGGAGAGTTGGAAAAGAAGAGATCGGTTTGACAGGTTGGGGAGCTACAGGAATGATTTTTCTATCAGTGATTATTGAAGCAAGTCTAGGTATGTTATCCAGATCTTTATCTATGTCCTTTTAAACAATTATTTCTTTAGTTCTGCGTCATAAATTAAGGGCCAATTATTATTTAAGACATCATCTGGATAATCTACCTTTTCTAAATACAAACCATCAGGTGGTGCTGTAGGGCCTGCTAAACTTCTATTTTTACCTTTGAGTATTGTGTCCATATCTTGAGGTTTTAAGGTTCCATCTCCTATTTTTAAAATTGTTCCTGCTATTATCCTTACTTGACTATGTAAAAAACTTTTAGCTATCACTCTAATAACAATTTCTTCACCTTCAGTGGAAAAGGTAACTTCATCTAAAGTCCTAATGGGTGACTTAGCTTGACATTTTATAGTTCTAAAACTTGTGAAGTCATGTTTACCTATTAAATATCTTATACCTTTTTGCATCAAATTAAGATCTAAACTTTTTCTACAGTGCCAAACTTTACCTTTATTAATTCCTGGAGGAGCAGCTCGACATAAAATTCTATACTTGTAGTAACGTTTAATTGCACTAAAGCGGGCATTAAATTCTGTATTTACAGGTTTGGCTGAAATTACTCTAATACCTGTATCTTTCAGTAGAGCATTAAAGGCAGAAATTATGTAAAAGGGATTTTTGGATGTTAATCTATGATTTGACGGTAATTCTATATGAGCAACCTGACCTAATGCGTGCACCCCTGCATCGGTTCGTCCAGAGCCTTGAATATGAAATTCATCATTAAAAATTTGTTTAGCAACTTTCTCAAGGCTTCCCTGTACAGATACTCCTATGTCTTGTTTCTGCCAACCAACTAAACCATTACCATCATACTCTATCAACAGAGCATACTTTATTGTGCTTTCAAATTCCAAATTTATCACCAACAGATAATTTTATACCATTAAGATATGCTGAGGCAGAGATAATATTCTTACCAGGTTTTTGAACTTCTAAAATTTCTAAAGTTGTTTTGTTTCCGCAAGCTACAAAAATTTTTTTACCAATGTTTAAAATTGTTCCATGTGGTTGATCATGAACATCATTATTACTCTGTGTTGTAATTATTTTAATTAAACCATTGGGGCCATTAGTAAAAGTGCCTGGAAAAGGATAAAATGCTCTGACCTTATTAGAAATTTCTAAAGCCGTTAAGTTCCAATCTATTTCAGACTCAATTTTTTTAATTTTATGAGCATATTTTATACCTTCTATTTCCTGTTTTTGGGGTAACAAAATTCCTTTAGTATATTTATATAAAGCTTCTTCTAAAATTTGTGCAGTGAGATCAGATAACTTGTCATGTAGTGACTTTGAAGTGTCGTTATTTTCAATATTAATTTTTTTTGATAAAAGGATTGGCCCAGTATCCATTCCTTTTTCCATTATCATGATGCATGAACCGCTAGTTGTGTCACCTGCCTCAATAGCCCTTTGAATTGGAGCGGCTCCTCTCCATCTGGGTAGGTTGCTAGCATGACCATTAACACAGCCAAATTTAGGTATTTTCAAATATTTTTCTGGTAGAATTAAACCATAAGCGACGACGACGACGACATCAGGTTTTAGTTTTTTATACTCATCAAATACATCATCACTTTTTAAAGTATGAGGTGTCATAGTCTTTAGGTTTAGTTTTTTAGCCGTAGATTGTATAGGTGATTCAATTGTCTTCATCCCCCTACCATTGGGACGGGGAGGTTGTGAATAAACAGCTAAAATATTATATTGAGCTGCAAGCAATTTTAAACTTGGAACTGCAAAATCTGGAGTTCCCATAAAAATTAAATTCAATCATTCCTCATTTTTTTTAATCAGTTGAATATTCTTTAATAGCTTTTTTTAGTATCATTTCTCTTTTTAATCTAGATATATGATCAATAAAAAGAATACCATTTAGATGGTCAATCTCATGTTGAATACATGTTGCTAATAAACCATCAGCATTCAAAGTTACATTTTTTTTATTTTCGTCTGTATACTCAACTTTAAGTGATGCAGGTCTTTTTACGTTAGCGTTATAACCAGGTATAGACAAACAACCTTCTTCTCTTTCATTCATCTTATCACCTAAACTAACTAACTTCGGGTTAATCATCTTAATTGGAGACGGTTTTATACCATTTTCTTTTAATTTCTTGTTATATTCTTCTTCAGTTAAATTTTCAGTTTCAAAATCAACTTCACCACAATCCATTACAATTAATCTCTTATCAATTGCTATTTGTGTAGCAGCAAGGCCAATACCATTTGCATCATACATTGTCTCTAACATATCATCCAGGAGTGATAAAATATTTTCATCAATATCAATAACTGGTTTAGCTACAACTTTGAGAAATGGATTTGGTATTTTAATAATTTCCTTGATACTCATCTTTATACTAATCCTAATAATATATTATTTTATGCTAGTTAATTAAAAATCAATTTGTATTATTATACTCATTTGTAAATGGAGTTAAAATGGATTTCCAAAATTTATTAATATTCATTCTTTTTTTTATTATAATATCATTTGTAGTGTTTCTAATCTGTAAAATATATTTTGAAAATAAAAATAAGAAAAATCATGAAATAAATATTTTACAAGACGAAAAAAGTCAAATTACAGAGCTGAAAGGTGCAGTTGCCCAGTTAAGTATTTCCATAGAAGAAAGACTAGGTAACATTGGTTCTTCTATTGGCAATAGCTTAAATCAACAAACTCAAAGCACTCAAAAATCACTTACAGAAATGCATGAAAGATTAGCGGTCATTGATCGAGCACAAGAAAATATTCACTCGTTGTCAAATCAAGTGAATGATTTACAAAATATATTATCTAATAAACAATTAAGAGGTGCTTTTGGAGAAGTTCAACTGGAAAATATTGTAAGAGATGCCTTGCCTCAAAATGCATATCAGTTTCAGTATACACTAACGTCTAATAGTAGGGTTGATTGTATAGTAAAAATGCCTGAACCACCTGGTCCTATTTGTATAGATTCGAAGTTTCCGTTGGAAGATTATAAAAAATTTGCTGGTGCAACCAATGATCAGGAAAAAAAAGATAATCTAAGATTATTTCATAATGCTGTCCAAAAACATATAAAGGACATTGCAGAAAAATATATATTGCCAGGTGAAACTTCTGACTCGGCTATCATGTTTCTTCCTAGCGAATCAATTTATTCAGAAATTAATATAAGGTTTCCTAAGCTTGTTAATGAAAGTAGAAATAAGAAAGTTTATATGGCAGGCCCTGATAATTTAATGCTTTTACTGCATACTGTTAGAGCTATTTTAAGAGATGCTACAATGAGTCAAACTGCTGGTAAAATACAAATTGAAGTTGATAAATTAACTAATGATTTAAATTTATTGGCAGATAGAATATTTAAACTAGATAAACATTTTGATTTAGCAAGAAAAGATCTAGACGACATAAAAATTTCTCATAGAAAAATTGAGAATAGAGGCAACTTAATTACTTCAATAGACATAGACGAAAAGAAAAAAATTAAGTAACTCTATGACACTATTATAAAATATTTCTAGCCTTTAACGCTTGTGCGATTGTTCCGTCGTCAAGGAAATCTAGTTCTCCTCCTATAGGAACACCGTGAGCTAATCTAGTAACTTTAATATTAAATTTCTCAAGTCTTTCTGCTATGTAATGAGCTGTAGTTTGTCCATCTAAGGTGGCTGAAATTGCTATAATCACCTCAGTATATTTCTGAACTTCTAATCTTCTTTCTAATGAAGCGATGCTTAATTGCTCTGGGTTTATGCCATCTATTGCAGATAAAACACCACCTAAAATATGATACTTTCCGTTATATACGTTTGACCTTTCTAATGCCCAAAGATCAGCAACAGTTTCAACTACACAAACTAAGCTATTATTTCTTGAAGAATTACTGCATATTCCACATATATCTTTTTGATCTAAGTTTCCACACTCTATACATTTTTTTATTTTATCTGCAACTTCGGTCATATCTTGAATAAGAGGTAAAAATAACTTTTCTCTATCTTTTAATAAATGTAATACGGCTCTTCGGGATGAACGCGGTCCTAATCCAGGAAGTTTTGATATTTTTTTAATTAATTGCTCAAGAATTTGTTCAGACATTTTAATTTTCTAATTTTAATTATTATCTTTAATAGAACTTATTTTAGCCTCAGGGAAATATTTAAATATTTCTGCAACGTCTTTATGTGATTTTATTTTCTCTTTAGCTTCGTCAAGTTCAATAGCTTGCTTCTCTACAATTGTCTTCTCGCCTTCTTCTTCAGATGATAAAACTGACCATTTTTCTTTAGTGATTTGTTCTAGAGCTAACGATAATTTTTTTAAAATCTGAATTTCGGTATTTGTTTTAAGCCTTAATTTAATCAAACCAACATCATAGGAAATTAAATGTGCGTTATTTATTATTTGAGCGTGTAGGAGCGCCTCTTTATTCTCTAACAATAAATTTAGCATTTCTGAAAAGTTTTTTGGGCTCTTAGATTCTTTTATTTCATCTTTAGAGTTTTTTATTACGCCTGTTTCTAAAATTGTTTCATCTATCTGATTTTCATTAGAAACATTTAGCATTTGTTGGGTTTTTAACATTTCATTATTTTGAGGTTTTTCTGTAGCTTTTGACTGAACAGGTGTTTCAAGGGTATTTTTTTTGTTTGATAATTCATCTAAAAGAGCAGCTGGGTCCGGGAGTATAGATGCAAAGCATAACTTAATGATAGTCATGGATCCAGATTGCTCTTCATTTGGAGCATATTTTAATTCTTCAATACTTTTAATTAAAATTTGCCAAGCTTTAACTAGTTTAGGAAGACCAAATGATGAAATATTCAAAATATCTTTTTGGATTGTTTCTGGAATGTTAGCATCAACTTTGATAACGTTTAATTTAGAAGCCAAGTGACATATTTCTAACAAGTTGGAAATGATTTGAATTGGTTGAATGCCATTATGTATGATTTCACTATAAAGTTTTAAAGCTTTTTCACAGTTATTAGAAAGGCAAAGCTCTATCAGCTCTATGTTTTTTTCATAACCATTTAGGCCTAACATATTTAACACGACTTCGTCTTTTATATCATCTTGGCAAAGAGATGCTGCTTGATCCAATAATGACAAAGCGTCTCTAACAGAACCTTCGCTAGCTTTGCATATCTGGAACAGAGAATCATTTTCAAACTTAATATTTTCAGATTCGCAAATTTTACTTAAATGAGTTCTTAAGGTATCAATATCGACTCTTTGAAGATCAAATCTTTGGCATCTAGATATTATTGTAGCAGGTATTTTCTTTATCTCGGTTGTTGCAAAAATAAATTTAACATTTTCTGGAGGTTCTTCTAATGTTTTTAATAAGGCATTAAACGCAGCGTTAGATAACATGTGAACTTCATCTATTATGTAAACTTTGAAACGAGCATTATTTGGAGAATACATTACGGCATCAATGATTTCTCTTATACCGTCCACGCCAGTTCTACTCGCTGCATCAACTTCAATAACGTCAAGGAAGTTTCCTTTATTAATAGATTTGCACGGAGAACAATTATTACAAATTTCAAAAGTAGGTTCTGTATTATTTTCATTACCTACACAATTCAATGCTTTAGCAATAATTCTAGCCGTAGTAGTTTTGCCAACCCCCCTTATGCCGGTTAAGAGGAAAGCGTGAGCCAGTCTACCTTTATTAAGTGAGTTGTTGAATGTTTTAACAAGTGAGTCTTGTCCTATTAACTCATTGAAATCATTAGGCCTGTATTTGCGGGCTAAAACTCTATAATTTTTTTGTTCAGTAATATTATTGATTTGTAATCTCGTTTTTTAAAATAAAAAAACGAAGGGCCTCACAACCCGCTATCATTGTTACGGCTGCTTCCTTTCGGACCTGACCGGATTAGCAAGAATTACGTCCATGCGACCCTCCAATAATATGTATGTTATAAATCTAAATAATATGCAAGAAATTACATAAATTATGTTTTATTTTTTTTGGCTCTAGGATAAGTACCTAGAATTTTTGTAGAATTTGGTTCAGTGTAAAAGTACATCTCTTCAAGTGCATTTTGCATTGATGCAGTTTCTGGGTGTCCTTCAGCGTCAACATAAAACCTTGCAGCATTCATTTCTTTTCCGCCAATATAACTCTCAAGTTTCGTAAGATTAATACCGTTAGTAGCAAAGCCACCTAATACCTTGTATAAAGCAGCAGGAACAGATCTTACCTCAAAAATTATTGTTGTAACAGATTTTGTGGTGTTAACTGATGGCATTATAGGTTCTCTACCCATTATTAAAAACCTAGTTGTGTTATGTGTAGCATCTTCAATGTTACTTTTTAAAACCTTTAAATTATAAATTTTAGAAGCCATATCTGATGCTATGGCTGCAATTGTTGGGTCATCTGTTCTAGAGACTTCTTCAGCAGCTCCAGCAGTATCTATGTGTTGGACGGGTAATAAATTATAATCAGAAATAAATTTTCTACATTGAGCAAGTCCTTGAGCATGACTCTTCACACTTTTGATATCTTTTAAATCAGAGTTCTGTAAACCTAGCAATTGATGATTTACTCTTTGGAAATGCTCGCCAATAATAAATAAACCACTATCAGGTATTAAATGATGTATGTCAGCAACTCTTCCAGCCAATGAATTTTCAACTGGGACCATCGAATAATCTGATAAACCCTTCTTTGTTGCATTTAACATATCTTCAAATGAATTACATGGTAACGTTTTTGCTCCTGGAAAATAGGCATCACAAGCCATATTTGAGTATGCTCCTGGCCTACCCTGAAAGGCAATAATTAAGTCACTCATATTTTTATTCATTATAATTCTCTATTTATTAAATTTTAGTTAGTGTCCTTTTAACTAAATAGTTAAGATAAGTCTTTGAAAAACTTTGTAGCTTTTTTTAAGTCAAATTCTGTATCAACTCCAATTGGATGATCGGATGTTATAATAGCGTCAATAATGATGCCTGCTTCAAGTGCTCGAAGTTGTTCTAGTTTTTCCGATTTTTCTAGGGGTGAAGGTTTTAGATTAACAAATCTTTTTAATATTTTTCTTTTCCAAGCATAGATCCCGACATGATGCCATATATTTGTTTCACCACAAGGAATACATGCTCTGCTAAAATACATGGCCCTGCCAATATCGCCCACTACGGGATTATCTTTTGCAAAAGCTATTGCTGCTTTTACTACAGATTTATCATCATACTCTTCTGGACTTGCCTTAACTACTACTGTTGCAATTTCTTTAAAAGGATCATCAATAGTAGTTGCTAATTTTTTTATTAAATTGCCTGATATATTTGGAAGATCACCTTGAAGGTGAATAATATTTTGATATTTTTGATCTGGGTCAAATTTTTCAAGAGCCTCAAAAATTCTATCTGAACCACTTTCATGTTTATTTGAAGTCATTAAAGTCAAGCCTCCATGATCATTAACGACATTTGCAATTAATTCATTATCGGTTGCAACAAGAATGGGCACGTCAAGTTTAGAGCTTTTTGCGCAATTGTATGCATGAATAATTAGAGGAGTTCCGTTAATTTTTAAGAGAGGTTTATTAGGTAATCTTGAGGAACCTATCCTAGCAGGAATAATAATAATAGTATTAGAAAAATCCAACTTAAAAACTCCTTTACTTTTTTTTAATAAAAAAAAATCTATTAAAGTATAAATTATTAGATTTTAATATATTTATACTTGAAGAATACTGATCTTGCATGTAAATATTGTCTCATATTTAATATTTTTGATTGGTAAATTTATGGACGCTCTTAAGTTTAATAAAATTGCTGCTGCGGTTCTTTGTGGTGTATTGTTAATAATGGTTTTTGGGAAAATTGGAAATTTTATTGTTAATCCCGTTACAGAGGTGACAAACGCTTATCCAATTGAAGTTCCTGAAGGGTCTTCTACCAAGTCAAAAGAAGTTAAAGCTGTAGTTATAGAGCCAATAACTGCTCTTTTAGTTAGCGCAAATATAGATAGTGGACAAAAAATTTCTAAAAAATGTGTCGCTTGCCATGGATTTGATGCAGGTGGTGGCAATAAGGTTGGGCCTAATTTATATAATATTGTGAATAAGGATCAAGGTAAGGTCGGGGACTATGCTTATTCAAAAGCTTTAGCGGCACTTTCAGGTAAATGGTCTTACGAAGAATTAAATAAGTTTTTATATAAACCAAAGCTCTATGCTAAAGGAACAAAAATGAACTATGCTGGGTTATCCAAAGTAAAGGATCGAGCTAACTTAATTGCGTGGTTAAGAACAAAAAGTGATAACCCTGTTTCTCTACCAAAATAACCTGACTACATTTATTGGTTTAGATAAAAGGTTCCATAATGAACGATGCTGAATTTAAAGAAATTTCAGAGTTTGTTTACTTACTTGCTGATAATTCAAAAAAAATAACACTAGAAGGCTTTTATTCAAATTTAGACCCTAAGACAAAAAAAGATGGAAGCCCTGTTACACAATATGATATAAAAGCTGAGAAAATTATTTGTGATATTATATCCAAAAAATTTCCTAACCATAACATATTTGCCGAAGAAATTAGTTCAAAAGCTGTAGGTTCTGATTACACATGGATAGTAGATCCTATTGATGGCACTAGAAGTTATATAGTTGGTCGACCGTTGTGGGGAACTTTAATAGGTTTAGCTTATAAGGGAAAACCTTTAATTGGCTTAGTTGATTTCCCAGCTTTAAATGAGCGTTGGTTGGGATATAAGTCAAATTGTTATTACAATAAATCAAAATTTGTTTTTACAAAAAAATCAATAAGTAAACTTTCTGAAGCAACTGTTGGCTCTACTGATTTAAATCTTTTTTCTGAATACGGTAAGAAGAAGTACAAAAATTTAATAACAAAAACTAAATATAATATATGGTCAGGAGATTGTCACAATTATTGTTTAATTATTACAGGTGGTCTAGATTTAGTTATAGAGGAAGGTTTGTCAGCATATGATATTTTACCTCTTATTCCTATACTTGAATCTCAAGGCATATTTGTAACAGATTGGAATTCTAATAAATTAAATCTGAAGGAAGATTTTCAATATAAATATTCAACAATAGTATCTAGAAATAATAACATTTATAATTCAGCAGTTACATTGTTAAAATAAATGGCCTTAACTTATTTTTGATTACAATATTTTATAATCATATTTACAATATTTCGTAAACCCATTGCTTCTCCACCGACAGGAAAACCGGGTCTTCCTGATGTGTTCCAAGCCATCAAATCAACATGTGCCCATTTAGTATCTGTATCCACAAATTTCTTTAAAAACAAAGCGGCTGTTATAGCCCCTCCTGTACCTGCTGAACCAGTGCTACTTAAGGCATCATATTTATTTTCTAAATATCTCTCATATGGAGGAAATAGAGGTAACTCCCACATTGGATCAATTTGTTCTTTGCCTTCATTAATTATTCTTTCACCTAAATCGTTATCATTAGTAAATAAAGCAGGTAATTCTGTTCCTAAGGCAACTCGTGCTGCGCCTGTAAGAGTTGCAAAGTCTATTACAAAATCACTCTTTACATCATTTTCTTGACTAAATGTAAGTGCATCAGCCAAAAGTAATCTTCCTTCTGCATCAGTATTACCTATTTCAACTGGAGTGTTATTCCTTGCGTATATAACATCAAGGGGTCTCATAGATTTTTCTGATATTGAGTTTTCAGCCATAGGAAGTATTACCCTTAGGTTTACTGGGCAATTAATAGATATTAATGCATAAGCTATCCCTAGAACAACAGCACTACCTCCCATATCTTTTTTCATGAGCATCATACCACTCGAAGGTTTTACATCTAATCCACCACTATCAAAAGTAACTCCCTTTCCAATAAGAGTAATATTGGGGAAAGTATTTTTTTTACTCTTACTCCATTTAATATCTAGGAGCAGCGGTTTATTTTCTGAAGATCTCCCAACAAAATTTATTAAAGGAAAGTTTTTTTCAAGTTTTTTATCTTTATATGTATCAATTTTTGTAGAGAAATCTTTAAAACAATTTTTAACAATTTTTTCATAATTGTATGGTGTTAGAATATTAGGAGGTAAATTAATTAAATCTCTAGCAAGGAATATACCCTTGAGTTCGGCACAAAATTTCTTGAATTCATTTTCTTTGATAAAATCTTTTATATTTTTAATACATAAAGTTTGATTTATATTACTGCTTTTATTATTTGTTTTTATATTGAATTTATAAAAACTTAATCCCCATCCAAGTACGAAGTTATATTTTTCTTGATCGTTTAATTTATCTAAACATTTAAGAGCCCACTTTTTTTTTGGTAGTTTTGCTGATAATTTTGCGGCTTGGTCAATAATACTTTTTCGAGGTTCAATGTTTTCGGTAATGATAGCAACTGCTCCTCCAAGATGATTGTCTTCATCCGGGAAAAAACCAAAATTTTCTAGCTCTAAATTAAAAGTAGATTTTAAAAATATTTTTTGTTTTTCAGAAATAAGATTAGTTAATTTTAAACTATTTATATCTTTAATTAAATATAACGGAATTGAATTATTTTTTTTATTTTCACAAAAACCAATCAATTTATTATCAATTTTATAATCCATTATTTATGTAACCTCTTTTAAATTTTTTAAATTATAACATTATTTTAAAATTATGTTATTTCTAAATAGATAATTTGAGTATCGGTAATGACGCAATTTACAAAAATTAAAGATTCCATAAAAGAATTAGGAAAGTTCAAGGTTATAACTTTTAGTGTTATCTTTGTTTTGATATTAGGTGCTCTTTTTTCTGGTCAGAATAATATACCTCCTATTGATCGTGATGAAGCTCGTTTTGCTCAGGCAAGCCGGCAAATGGCACAAAGTAATGATTACATAAATATAAAATTTCAAGACGAGATTAGAGCAAAAAAACCTGTTGGCATATATTGGTTACAGGCTGTTTCGGGGAACATATTTGGTTTGCTGGATATTGGATCTTTTCGTATTCCGTCTCTAATAAGCTCTATAATTTCAATTGTCTTCACTGGCCTAATAGCCCGACTTATCTTCCCATTACATCAATCTTTAATTGTAGCGTTGTTTTTTGCATCTTCAATGGCTTTCATGGGTGAAGCGCATCTAGCAAAAACAGATGCTACATTGTTAAGTTTAGTATGTATTCAACAATATTTTTTACTAAAACTAATACTGAAAAAAGAAAATTCTATTAAGGCCAAGTATTTATACCCTATAATTATATGGGTTGTTTTTTCGTTTGGTGTGCTTGTAAAGGGACCATTATCATTCGCTATTTTATTCCCAACTATTATAGCGTATTGTTTTATTAGAAAAAGTTTTAGCTTAGTCAAACTTTTAAACCCAATATTGGGGATATTAATTTGCGCATGCATTATACTTCCTTGGTTCGTTGCAATTGATAATTCTACGCAAGGTTTATTTTTTCAAAAAGCTTTTTATGATGATTTTTTTAATAAGCTACAGAGTGGACAGGAAGGTCATGGAGCATGGCCTGGGACACATTTATTATTTTTATCAATAGCAATTTGGCCAATAGCTACATTTTTGCCTGGTTTAATATTATTTGTGATGCAAAATAAAAATAACTCGGTTGTACAATTCCTTATTTGTTGGATTATACCATTTTGGCTAATTATAGAGGTAGTTCCAACCAAACTATTTCATTATTCTTTGCCAGTTCTACCTGCAATTGCAATTCTTGCCGTTGGTAGTTTGTTTCATTTAAAATCTCAAATCAACAATTTACAAAGCTCTTTTCAAAAGAGGGTTATATTTTTACTTTCGATAATCTTTGGTTCAGGAGGTTTAGTTCTTGGTGTTGGTATTTTATACTTTTCAAATATATTTAATTTTAAAAATGATTTGTTGATAACTTTTCTATCTATACTTGTTTTTATAATTACAATACTAGTTTTTGTATTATCTATAATATTTTTCCTTAGATCATCTAACCAACTTAAAAAATATCAAAGATTTATCCATAACTTTCCTTTAGCCATTATTGCTCTTGCTTCATTATTTAATATAATTATTTTTCAATTTATTTTCCCCAATTTGGATTATTTGTATCCAAGCAAAATGATTTCAAAAAAGATTAATTACATGCAACCAGATGCCGTGGTGTCTTCAGGTTATCATGAACCAAGCTTAGTCTTCTTGTTGGAAGGTAATGTATTATTATCAAACCCACAAGATGCAGCTCTTTTCCTAGCAGAGGGTAAAAATAACATTGCTTTAATTGAAAAAAGATCTTTAGAAGATTTTTTGTTTTCAATTAATCAGTTAAATTTAAAATTAGAGAAAGCAGACATTGTAAGTGGTTATAATATAGCCAAAGGGAAACATGTGGAAATACACATTTATAAAAATCAAATGTTTGACCAATCTAATTAAAGTGTTTATTTAAGGTTAATATTTAATTTAAACAAAAGTTAATAATGAAAAAATCTCCTGATATTTCTGTTGTAGTACCAGTTAAGAATGAAGCTGGTAATATTGAAGGTTTAATTCAAGAAATTGATTATTCACTGAGAAAATTTAATTATGAAATAATATATATAAATGACGGATCGAAAGACAATACAGGAAAAGAGCTTAAACTTATTTTAAAAAATAATAAGAGATTACGAGTGATCAGTCATGAAGAAAGTCAAGGTCAGTCTGCTGCATTGCGTTCAGGCGTGATTGCTTCACAATCACCTATAATAGCTACATTAGATGGAGACGGGCAAAACGATCCCTCAGACTTTCCTGGCATGATAAAATTATTTAGAAACAATACAAATAAATTTTTATTTGTGGGTGGAGTAAGGGTAAACAGGAAGGATGGTAAACATAGATTATGGGCATCATCTATTGCTAAATATTCTAGGTTATTATTATTAAAAGACAATCACCCGGACTCAGGTTGTGGTATAAAAGTATTCCACAAAGATTTATTTTTAAGACTTCCCTATTTTGACCATATGCATAGATTTTTATCAGCTTTAGCTCATAGAGAAGGAGCTAAAATATTGGAATTTAACGTTAAGCATAGAGAACGACAAATAGGTGTCTCAAATTATACAAATTTAGGAAGATTGGTAGTTGGCATTTCTGATATACTAGGTGTCATGTGGCTTAGAAAAAGAATGCCCAAAAACAAGGTATCCGAAGAGATATATAAATGAGTTTCATATCCTATCTATCTATGCAAATAGAAAAGTTTGCTTTCGGAATAAATGATATATTAATTTACTTTATTCCTTTTTTAGAGCCGTACCTTGCTAACCATCCAGAAACAATAATGATTGTAATTGGTTTTGGGGGACAAGCATTATTTGCAACTAGATTTATAATACAATGGCTTAGTAGTGAAAATGCAGGTCGTTCTGTTATACCAGTTGCCTTTTGGTACTTTTCTATTACTGGTGGGTTAGTTCTACTAACCTATGCAATTTGGAGGCAAGACCCAGTAATTATTGCAGGACAATCAGTAGGGGTTTTCATTTATGCAAGAAATCTCTATTTTATTTCAAAAGAAAAAAAACAAAATCAAGATTGATTAATTAAAACCAAACTGTTCTTTATTTGAACCATTATAAAAATTCATTTGTTATAGGTCTTGTTAAAAGATTTTTGATAACTTCATTTATATTGGCTTTTTTTGTTAGTATATCATTAATGGCATTTACGATAGGCATTTCTATGTTGAGACTCTGAGCTAAAAAAATAGCAGAGTCTATCGCGTTTAATCCTTCAACAAGATCTAGTTTATGTTTGTTTGATTTATTTTTAACAAAATTTATTCCATATGCCATATTTCTAGAGTGAGGACCACTGCATGTTAAAGACATATCACCAATCCCCGCAAGTCCAAAGACAGTAGAAAAGTTGCCTCCTGCATTCTTAATTAGTTCTGATGTTTCCGATAGACCCCTTGTAATTAGGGCGGCTTTTGCGTTGTCACCTAAACCTAATCCTTGAACGATTCCAGCGCCAATTGCAATAATATTTTTGACTGCACCAGATATTGAAGCACCAAGGGGGTCATCATTAGGATAAAGTCTAAGATTTGAATTATGAAATAGTTTACATATAGATTGTGCATCATTAATATTTTTATTAGCTATAATAGCAGCAGCAGGTAGCTTATTTGCGACTTCATCAGCAAAAGTAGGGCCTGTTAAAATAGATAATTTTATATTTGGAAATTGATCATTAGCTATTTGAGAAAAGGTTTTACCATCTTTTGATGCAAACCCTTTTGACGTTACAACGACATCCGTTCCGTTTGATGAAAATAGAGATACTTCTTCTAATACTTTTAAGACTCTTTTGCTCTCAGTTGTAATAAAAACTAAATCGCTTCTTTTGAGTATTTCATTGCTGTCTGTGTTTGCTTGAATAGATGAATGTAATGGATTTTGAGGAAACTTTCTTGAAAAATGATTATTAATCTCATTAGCCCTCACTTCATCAGAGACAATTAGTGTTGATTTTTGTCCAACGGATGCAAGAGTGATAGCTAGAGCTTGACCCCATGCACCACCACCATAAAAAGATATGTTAGAAAAAATTGACATTTAAGCTTTTACTCCACTTTTACCAATTTTGTTATGAATCGGGTTTTTATGATGTGCATCTGGGTCTAATGGCCACCTTGGTCTAGCTTTGAAATTTAAATCAGTTTCTCCTTCAGAAACATATTTTTCATAACCTGCCCAAGCAATCATAGCGCCGTTATCAGTACATAAACTTATAGGTGGAGCATGAAACTCTATTTTTGATGTCAATGCTAATTTTTCTAATTCATTTCGGATATATTTATTAGAAGCAACACCACCTGCAACAACTAATTGGATGTTAGAGTTTTCGTTTATCAACGTTCTAAATTGATCTATAGCGTATTTTGTCCTGTCTATTAAACAGTCTGATATAGATTTTTGAAGACTAGCTGATAAATCACAAATTTTATTTTTATCTAATGTACTCTTTGAAACAATTTGATTAAAAGCTGTTTTAAGTCCTGAAAACGAAAAATTTGGATTTTTGGATTTATACATTGGCCTCGGTAATTTAAACATTTTAGGATTTCCTGACGCAGCCATTTTTTCTATCATAGGTCCTCCAGGAAACCCTATACCCAAAATTTTAGCAGCTTTATCAAAAGTTTCGCCAGCAGCATCATCTAAAGTTGAACTCAATCTAGAGTATCTCCCATATTCTAAGATTGCTATTATTTGGGTATGTCCACCAGAAACAAGAAGTAAAAGATAAGGATATTTGATGTTGTTAGTCAATCTAGCGGTTAAAGCATGCCCTTCAAGATGATTAACTGCAACATAAGGTATATCGAGAGACATAGCTAAAGATTTTGCAAATACTGTTCCTACAATCACACCTCCGATCAACCCTGGACCACCAGTCGCTGCAATTAAATCTATATTTTCTAATTTGGATTTCGATTGCTCTAATGCTTCTTGAACAGCATATTCTATATTAGTAAGGTGGTCTCTAGCGGCTATTTCAGGAACTATTCCACCATATTTGGTTAAATTTGTATTTTGGTTAATAACTACGTTTGATAAAATTTCTTTTTTTGAGTTTACGATAGCAATTGCTGTATCATCACAGCTGGTCTCAATTCCCATAATAATTTTACAATTTCTGCGACTCATGCAATTGCCCTATTTGTATAACGTCAGAGTTAAAATAGAATTAAAATGCAGTAATGCAAATATAAATTATTATTGTAAGTTTTTAGATTTACTATATGTCTATTAAATATTTACCCTATTACATAAACATTTATCTACTAAAACACGATTGAATTCAAAATGACATTAAGGATCAGAATTGCTTCAAGAAAATCTAATTTGGCTATACGTCAAGTAGAAATTTTAAAGGAACATCTTAGTAAAGATATTGAAATTAATATTATAGAAGTTGTTACGTCTGGCGATAAGACCTTAGATAAATCTTTAGCAGATATAGGAGGTAAAGGTTTATTTATAAAAGAACTTGAGAACACAATTTTAAAAGATGGGGCTGATATAGCTGTTCATTCTATGAAAGATATGGAAACTGAGCTTGCTGCTAATACAAAAATTGCAGGGGTTCTTCCAAGAGGTAGTAGAAGTGACGTCTTATTGGGGAAATATGCTACCTTTGATGATTTACCAGATGGTGCTGTCATTGGTACTAGTTCAGTTAGAAGAGGAGCCTTTGCTAAATCATACAGACCTGATTTACAGATTAAACTTTTAAGAGGCAATGTAGGAACACGGATCGATAAGCTTAATAATGGTTTCTTTGATGCAATCATACTAGCTAAAGCAGGTCTAGACAGATTAAATATTGATATAGGATACATTATTCCAAAAGAAATAATACCTCCAGCCTCAACTCAAGGTATTATTGCTGTTCAATCTACTACCAATAAAAAAACTAAATTAGAAACTGATTTAAATAAAATATTTCTTAACATTAATGATGCTAATACATACTCGGAAGCTCTAGCTGAAAGAAGTTTGCTTAGAACTTTAGACGGCACTTGTCGCTCACCTATTTCATCAAGTGCATACATTATTGATAATGATGAGTTAATTTTGTATGGAGCAGTTGCTAAGCAAGATGGATCAAAGGTAATAAAGTCTGAAATAAAAGGGGCAAGAAAAGATTCTGTCTTATTAGGTGTAGAATTAGGGAAGGAATTAATTGCCAAAAGTATTGGTGAATCTATATTTGATTAATGATTAAAGTTAGGGAATAAATTTGAATATTAAATTTAATAATATCACATTTGTACTTCGAGAAAAAAAAGACGCAGAAGCTAATTCAAAGTACCTTAATGATAATGGTCATTATGCCAAACCTTTCCCAATAACAACAACAAAATATTTTGATATTCATAAATTTAATTTACTTAGTCAGAGCTTTGATTACTTCATAATTACAAGTGCAAATGCACTGCAACCATTAGAAAAAATAATTTCGAATAGTAATAACTTAACTAAAAAAAACCTTAAAGTTTTTGCTGTTGGTGAAGAAACTAAGATAAAATTAACTAAAAAAGGTTATGTAAATATTTTGAGTGCAAATAATAACTCAACATCTTTATGCGAATTGATTATTAGCAATACCTCAAATGCAGACCTAGGGTTATGGATTGCTGCTAAAAATAGAAGTTCAAATTTAGAAGAAAAACTCATTTTAAAAGATAGAAAAATAGAGATTTTTGAGGCTTATGAAACACGGCCCATAATTCAGATTTCTAGATCTATTCAAGATGACCTAGTTAATTACAGTAATATAAATTTATTAATTCTTTCTTCACGTAATGTTTTAATTGCAAAAGAAATTTTAGAGAAACTTAATTTATTCAATGAAGTAAATAATAAATCTACCTTATTAGTTAATAGTCAAAATGTTGCTAATAATGGGAAAAGCATTGGCTGGAACAACGTAGTAACTATTAAGAAAAATTTTACTAAAGATATCTTGGATTATATATTACACTTATCTAAGTAACTTGGAAAATTAATATGGCAGAGACTAAAGCTCAAAAGATTAAAAGTGATAAAGAAACTATTATCGATATGGAGCCGGTTAAAGAAGTATCAAATGAAAATAACTATAAGAATCCTGCATTTTTTATATCTTTTATAACCTTAGTTTTAACTATCACGATCCTTAGTTGGATTATACTTTATCAAATTCCTAAATTGTCTGAAGCTGAAACTAACAGAGTTAATATTATTATTAAAGAAATAGAGAAAGATAACAAAAAAGATAATAAATTTGTTGTTCTTACAGAAGAAATAAAAAAAATTAAAAGTCAAATTTTAGAAATTTCAAATAATAAAAATGAGGTTACATCTGAAGAATTTAAAAACCTGTCTTCATTAGTAATGTCTCTAAAAGATGAACTTAAATTAATTACAAACAAAAAAATTCCTCAAGAAATAGATAATGAAAATCTAGATTATCAAAATAATAATGTGAGTCATAAAAAAAATCTTGATTTAACTGTCCAAAATGATTTTTCATCAAGTTCTGTTTCTTTAAAAAGAAAAGAGGCAGGCTTGATTTTAGAAACTCAAATTATTATTGATAAACTTCTTACAAGAGAAGATTTGGCATCAACGTCCAATGAGCAAATTAACATCAATGAATTAGACTTTTTGTCCAAATTAAAAAATTATCTAGCAGGTTTTTTTAAGCTAAGACAATACTCTAATAATTCAACTCCTCGTGCTATAATAACTAAAGCAGAGACTGAATTAAAAAATGGTAATTTGGATAAATGTTTAAAATTGTTAAAAACCCTTCCAGATAATTGGAAGAAACCAATTAATGAATTTATTATCAATACTGAAATACATATAAACAAAACAATTAAAGCAGTAGAGTAAATGGTTTTTAAAATTTTAAAATTAATTATATTTATAATTTTGGTTTGGCTTTTATCAGAGTTTTTCTCTAATACTGAAGGAACAACTAATATAAACTGGATGGGTTGGGGGCTTGAATTGCCTACTGATACTTTTGTTTTTATTCTAATAATATTCTCTTCATTAATAATTTTTATTGATAGAATATGGCTGGCGATTTTAAATCTTCCTAAATCAGCCATGAGAAAATTTGAAATCAGTAATAATAAAAAAGTTGAAGAGAAGTTGGTTAAGGCATTTTTACTCGCTAGTCATGGTGAATATGCCTCAGCAGCGAAAGAAGCTGCTTTAATATCAAAAAATACTAAAGATAAAAAGCTTGGAAAATTGTTAGATGCTCATTTAGATGTAGTGAATAATGTAAATTCACTTAGTGAAAATAAAAAAGAATTATCACAAAATTATTTTAAAGCCCTTACTGATGAGCCGTCAACTGCTTTTGTTGGTCATTTAGCACTAATGCGTCAAGCTTTACTCGGTAAAAAAAACATTAAACTAATTATTGATGAAGGTGAAAAAGCACTGAAGTTTGAGCCAAAATCAAAACAAACGTTAGAAGTTTTGTTAGTGTCTTATGCAAAAATAGGAGATATTTCAAATTCTTTAATTCATCTAAATAAAATGAAGAACTTAAAATATATAAATGCTGAAAAGTATAAAAATATATCAGCAGATTTAAATTATTTAAGTGCTTTAAGCTATTTAGATAACAAGAAAAATAAAATAGCTGTTAAACATTTTAAAGAAGCCCTTAAGCAAAAACCAAATCATATACCTGCATCTATTAAACTGACTGATGTAATGTTAGGCATTGGTTCAAAAACGAAATCAATTAATTATTTAGAAAAAACGTTCTTACTAACATCCAATCCTGATGTTTTGGGTCAATTATCTACGAAGTGGGGTTTGAAAACTTCAGGATCTCGTGTTTCAAAAGCTATTAGCCTTTTGAACAAATCATCTTTAGATAAGATTAAAGATAATCTTAAAATTGAGATTGCTTGTTATGCAATTAAAGAAGAAATTTGGGGAGAAGCAGAAAAGTTATTGTCTGCAATACTTGAAGAAAATCTTACTCAAAAAGGATACCAAGCATTTGCTGATATAGCCGGTTCTCAAAATAAACCTGATAAAGTAAAAGATTTTCTTAAAAAAGCAGCAAATGCTGTTGAAGACTTAAATTATTTTTGTTCATCCTGTGGATCAAAAAATAATAAATGGGATTTACATTGTCCCAATTGTGAAAGTTTAAGTACAATTCAATGGATTAAAAGAAGCGATCTTGATAAGCGAGATGATTTACCTCAAATAGATTCGAATAATGTATTAGATAAAAGCTTAATTAGTTATTAAAAAATAAATCATAGAGCTATATATCAAATAAATAGAAAAAATTATTAAAATCAAACCTAAAATGAAAAAGATAAATTTTTGATTTGCTATAATATAATTCTTAATTGTCTTCAAGTTCACTGAATATGAAGCCAAGACATACCACGTTGTGTCGATAATTCCAGCAAGAAAAGCCATAATAATTTTTGTAAACAAGCTATAATCATCATCTAAAAATTGGCTAAAAATTGAGGTGAAGAATATTATAACTTTAGGATTTATTAATGAAGTAGTTAAACCAAGTATAAAACTTTCTAAAAGCGATTTTGTGTTTAGTTTTTGATCAATTTTTTTTTCATCAGATGATTTTATAAAAATTATTTTAGAACCAATATATATTAGAAATAAAGCTCCAATAAATTGTATAATTTGAATAGTAAATGGCGCTATTTTAATAATAAAACTGATACTAAAAATTGAGATTGACGCATAAATTAAAATCCCAATTCCATGTCCAATTGAAGCAATAACGGATGAAATAAAATTTTTAGTATTAGCTATGTAAAGTATTATAATTAAACTTGGACCTGGTATCATTGCACCAATAGAACAAACCAAAAAAATTGTAAACCATTCAAAAATACTCATTCAGCATTCCCATTTTAAACTAGATTGTTAAAAGAGTTTTGACGTAGGGCTTCGTATATCGTTATAGCAACAGAGTTACTCAAATTCAAACTTCTACTTCCACTGATCATGGGAATTCTGAGTTGGTTATTAATGTTTATTTTTTTTAAAATATTCTCAGGCAGTCCACTTGTTTCGCTGCCAAACAAAAAACAATCACTTTTAGTGAACTTAATTTCACTGTAGCTTTTTTTAGCAAACTTTGTCAGTGCATAAATGTTTTTAAATTCAATTGATTTTATGCACGAATCAAAATCATCATGAATAAAAAAATTTGCATCCTTTTGGTAATCTAAACCAGCTCTCTTAAGAGTGGTATCATCTATTTTAAAGCCAAGCGGCTTTATTAAGTGGAGATTAATTCCCGTATTCGCTGATAGCCGAATAATGTTTCCTGTGTTTGGTGGTATTTCAGGATTAAATAGAATAATATTAAACATCTAAGTTTTCGGTATAATTTGATTAGGTTAAATTAATTTTAATTTGAATCATTTTAAAGAACCTTCAAGTATATATTTTAAAATTCTAACAACTTGAGTTTGATCTTTTGCTACTGCAGCAGCTGCTGCATCTACTTCTTTTAATGCATGTTGATGTTCTTCATTATGAATAACAATAATCGATTTATTGAGTGCTGCTGCATATCCAGTATCAAAGGCTGCGTTCCATTGTTTGTATTTATCTCCAAACTTTACAACAACAATATCAGAGTCAATAATAGATTTTCTAGTTTTAATAGAGTTTATTTTTGCGCCTTTATTATCTTTCCAGAAGTTTTTTTCTTCTTTACCTAAAATTTCTACACCACAATTATCAGACGCTTCATGATCCGTAATAGGTGACGAAAAGGAAATATTGAGCTTTTCTTGTTTGCACAGATCAATTATTTCTTCACGCCAATTACTATGAATCTCTCCCGATAAATAAACATTTAACATAATAAACTCCTTTTTTTAATTGTTATCCCTGAGAGGATATTTTGGGTGTTCGTGCCATAGTTATAGCTAATGAAACACTTGCTATAATACCTAATATAGACATTCCTAATAGAATTAGATCGTAGTTAATATTAAAATCTAATAATTTTCCAACCACCGCTGGACCTATAGCAGTTCCAAATACCATTGTTGATGTTGATAATGATCGAACTGATCCTAAATTTTTAGTACCATAATAATTTGGCCAAAATGTTCCGCCTATTGTCATTGCTAAGCCTTGAGTCATTCCTAAAAATGAAAACCCCAAAATAGCTGTTAAATATGAAGTGCTATAAGAAAAAATAAGTAATCCAAGTGCCATAGGCAGAAGGTAAAATGGTAAGATTTTTTCAACACCAAATTTGTCCAACATCCATCCAGAACTTAAAGTAGTCAATATTGACATGCCAGTATAAAACGGAAAAAGAGAGGTAAAGGTAATTAAAGACCAATTTTTAACTTCTGTTAGATGAACCATGTTGAAGAAAAAGGCAGTTGAAAAAATAGGTGGTATTAAAAAAGGTATAATTATTGCCCAAAACAACCAATCAGAAAGAACTTCATTTCTAGTCCAATGTTTGTTTTTCATTCCTGTCTGAGATTGATTTTCTTGTTTACTATTAGGCGATCGCTCATTTGACAATAATACAAGAATAATAGGTAAAACCATTAATAAAACCAACATACCTACTATCCAACTATATCTCCATCCAATTATAGAAAAAAGAAAAACAAATATTACAGGAAAAATAGCTTCACCAATAGAAAATCCCATTATAGAAAGTGATAATGCTTTGCCTTTGTTTTTACCATACCATTTCCCAATTGCTACCGCAGGAATATGGATAAGCATACCTTGTCCAAAAAATCTCAAGCCAAAAATAATAATTGGTAAACACCAAATTAGATTTACAAAAGTCATGGTCAAGCATAGTAAACTTAGTGATATAATAACGACTTTAATATTTAGAGTAATTTTATATTTATCTATGTAGCCACCAAAAAATAACATAGCAATTGCTGAAGCTAAGGTTCCTCCTGAATATATTAAACCCCAATCTCCATGTGATAAATTGAAAGCTTGTCTGATTTCACCTGCAAATAAAGAAATGAAAAACGTTTGCCCAAAACATGAACAAAAATAGAGTAGGGCTGTTGCAACCAACCATCTAGCATTTTGTATAAAAAAACTCATACGGAACCAATTCAATTTTTAGAACTAAAGTATATGATCTCTAAATAAAATTTAGGCAATAGATTAAATTTTTAATTCGCCTATTTCAGTGTTCTTAAAGTTCAAAAATGTGTCAGTTGGGTTGCCCGTTCTTCCATAACCATTCCATACTTTGAATCCTAAAATCTCTTTTTGATAATCATCTAATTGTAAAAATACTTCTTTTCTAATGCCCAAGGTAAAGTTTTCTTGAGGTCTAAACTGCGGCCCACAAAATGTAATTAAAAGCGCAAGTCTATTTTTTTGAGTAATATTTGCGCCGGTGCCATGCCATAACCTACCATCTGTGATAATGGCGCAACCTGGAGGTCCCTCTGCAGAAATAGTAGCAATATCTTTATCTAAAATTTTATCGGGATGGCGTCCAAATAAATGAGATCCTGGTACAATTAATGTACCTCCATTTTCTTTACTCATTCCATTCAACATTATTAATACATTTGACACAGCTGGCCTAGAAATTAAGTCTTTATTAATTAAAATATCTTCGTTTATTTTATAATTGAACTTTTTTCTGTTTATAGAGCCTGGAGGTAAAAATTTTTCATTTCTGTTTACTGGATCTGGAAGCCACCATTGATCAGTATGAAGATCCATAGCTATTCCTCCTGGTTTAGCTATGTTCGCGCCAAAGCTGGAAACTAAAAATTCTTCACCAACAATCTCTTTTATACAGTCTACGTAGTTATGATTTTGTAAAATATCTAAAAATACTTTTCCTTTATTGGGTAACATCCATACCCTTTGGTTTATCCCAGCGTTAGTATCTTTATTATTAAATTCACCCCATTTTTTTTCTTTACTACCATCTTCATATGCAATGTTTAATCTTTTTTCAGCCTCTGCTTGTTCAATTAATCTTTCCATAGATTTAGTGTTTAAATTTTTAGGAATGGCATTTTCTAAAAGGCAATAACCCCATTTCTTCAAATCATTTTTAGCAGTTTTAAGAGATGCTGTTGGTTTAGGATAATTTTGCTTCAAATTGATGCTCCTAAGGCTATGTTGAGATCAATAATTATGTTGCTCAAATTAAATGTAAGTTTTTCAACGCGTTTTTTACTAGTTCTTTCTGTGGCTCTGTTGCTGGTGCAGTAGGTCTTCTTGCATAACCAGTTTCAAGTCCTTGGAGTTTCTGAGCGTATTTGCATAAAGAAGGCATATTATCTAGGCCAATTGCATCCCATAAAGGCATTAAACGTTCATGGAGATCTTTTGCCTTATTCCAATCTTCATCAATGACTGCGTTCCATAACGCAACTGATGGACCAGGCGCAGCTGTTAAAATAGCAGCAATTGAACCAGGTGCGCCTAATTGATACGAAGAATATAGAAGTGCATCAACAGCGCTAAATATCATATTTTCAGGTTTAGCTCTTCTAATTAAATCAGCGAATAGTTTCATATCACCAGCGCTTTGTTTTACACCTAAGACACCTGGTACTTCGTCCATAATTCTTAGAAGTAAGTCAGGAGATAAATAACACCAAGGTACAACGTTATAAATTAATATTGGAATTTGACACTCTTCATGAATTTCTTGAAAATGTTTCACCATAGCGTTGTCATCAGGTCTAAATAGATAACTTGGTGGGGTTATTTGAAGTGCTGCTACGTTAAGAGGTTTAACAGAATTACCTCTGGCAATGACTTCTGAAGTTGAATTTGCAATAATACCTGCCACTAAAGGTACTCTATTATCTAATGCTTTAGATGTTTGTTCCATTAAAGCAACATATTCATCTCTATTTAATACATGCCCCTCTCCAGTGCTTCCTCCAGCGGCTAGTCCATGAACTCCATTTTCTATTAGCCAATCAACTTGGGGTTTTACTAACGAAAGATCAATTGAGCCGTCTTGGCTGAATGGAGTTGTGAAGGGTGCAATTATTCCTTTTAATTTGGTCATTATCATATCCTTATTCTACATTATGGAATTATAAAACTATTTTCATTGATTTTTTTTGTTTATTCAACGCTTAATGATCACCAAGTTTCGTATTATGGAATTATGGTTAATTTAATGAAATCATTAAGAAAAATATCTAAAGTATTAGATTGTTTTACAAAAGCAGAGCCTAGGAATAGTTTAAATACAATTTCAAAAAAAACTGGGATTTCAAAAGGTACAGTCCATCGTTTGTTAAAAAGCTTAAAAGATATTGGTTTTATTGTTCAAGATAGTGCTCGAGATTTATATAGACTTGGTGACAGAATTATAAATTTGAGCGGAGTAGTTTTGTCAGATCTAGATTTACCTCGTCATTCTAAAATGCCTGCCATTAAGCTAATGAATCAAAGTGGTGAATCTGTTCACGTATGTGTGTTTGATGGAAAAAATGTAATATCTGTTGATAGACATGAGATGGGGAAAAATAATAATGAAATTATTAAAATTGAGAGTGAGCCCCCATATTGTACAGGAACTGGTAAAGCAATTTTAGCTAGTTTGCCAGACCAGCAAGTAAAAGAGTTAGTAGGAGATAATCTTGAAAAATATACTATTAAAACTATCACGGATATTGGCCAAATTATAAAAGAACTAAATATTATAAGAATAAACGGTTTTGCAATTGATAATGAAGAAAGACAGTATGGAATTAAATGCGTTAGCGTAGCAATATATCATAAAAGTAAAGTCGTTGGAGCTATTAGCGTTACTGGAGCCAAAGAGAGATTTTCAGAAAGTAGAATTGCAATACTTGCAGAATTAGTAAAAGACGCAGCTTATTTTATTAGTCAATCATTAGAGACAGGTAGTATTCCTAAATGGATAAGATCTCATTAGTAAGAAGGTTAACGATTAAGAATATATAATTAATTATTTTTTATTTTACTAAAATTAGTTAAAATTAATAAAAAATTTTAGATAAAAATCAGACTAATCAACTGTGGTTTAAATATTATGAAAATTGACAAAGAAACAGAGTTATTTCTAAAAAATAGGGTTAAAAGCAAGGCCAAACTTCACCATCTACTGGAGCCAAATGAACTTAGACAAGATCGTTTGAAACAGTTGAAGGAAGATAACTTAACACCTCCTCAAATACTGAGTATTAAGGACATTAAAGTTAAAAGTGATTGTAATAAGGATATAAATTTAAGATTTTATTTTCCACAAAATTTCAAACAAAATAAAAAAAATTCAATAATTATTTTTTTTCATGGCGGTGGATTTGTTATGGGAAATTTAGACACTCATGACTTTACTTGTAGATCAATTTG
>ENA-ORDA01000620-ORDA01000620.1-marine-metagenome-genome-assembly--contig:-NODE-620-length-34330-cov-4.303652_pt1 | contig 34330 bp, 19 predicted proteins | sample MGYA00237778_ERZ508506 | MGnify/ENA primary metagenome ERZ508506 (study PRJEB26177, sample SAMN06267891) | marine metagenome | isolation source: Monterey Bay, California, USA | place: Pacific... | reverse complement strand
ATCATGACATCGTAATCCTTAGCAGCGCCAGCAGTGGTTGAACCCTTGTAGGTTCGGTAAACCAATACTTCATCACTGATGCTTCCGGTTTCCAGATCTTCGTGAGTTGTCTCGATTGAGATGTACTCAGTTAGAGTTTGGGCGCCAGTAGTTACAGTATGTGCTGGGTGAACGTTTTGGATGTTCCCCGTTCCATCTTGTAGGATAGCAACGATGTTTACTGCGTCAGGTGTACCGCCAAGACGGCTGAACGGAATTGCAATTTCGAAGAAACCAGCAGTTGTTGTCCCCAAATCTGAGACTACAGCGTCATTCGACATTGAACTTGTTCCCCAGCCAAGGAATCCATTAGAGTATAGATCCTTGTTGGTATCATCTGTTGCCCAGAACAGATAATCTGCTTGGACAGGCAATGTGTGAGCTGCGTTCAAGTTGTAGCCAGTGTTTGAACCACCAGCAACGACGTCGAGGTAAATCAACAGGTCGTGGGTTGCAAGATCTTCACCGGTCATACCGATGTAGAGTGCGTCACCTTCGCTGTATGTTACAAGGAGGTCGTTTGTTCCGTCTCCAGAAACCATACCAGGCATAGCGTCGTCAGATGGGTTCAGTGTAGTTCCACCAATCCAATCAGAGTCGTCACCGTCTACAGCCATGATATCTGGCTGGAATGCAGGTGATACGTATGCTGCACGTGTTCCATCAGTTGATAGAAGAGACATACCAACAGCAGATGCAGTACCTAGTAGGTGAGTTGCATCTAGGCTGAACAGGTTAGCTTCATCAATGGTTGCGGAAGCAACGATACTAATTGCGGTTGAATCGAGTGTGTTACCAATACTGGTTACGTATGCATTCGATCCTGCATTAATTTGCGTTGTTGAAGCAGACCATGTGAGGTTCTCGACTGATCCTACAGATTCAACTGCATGAAGTGCTGTTGTTGCAGTAGAGGTACCGCCGTCCCATCGGAACTCAGTATTCTCTGCGTAAACACCAACGTCTCCAGCAGCGTTAAGTGGGTAAATCCACGAGTAGTCGCCGTCAACCATGTACAATCCAGTACCTGTAGCGCCACCATCGACTGAAGCGCCGATAGCAGTTACAGTTGCACTGTCTGCGTAGACACCAGCTACTGAACCTGCAACGGTTGCAGCACCAGTTAGTGTCAGCGTAGCGTCATCGATAGAGACACCATATGCATATCCACTGATATCAGTTCCAGAGAGGGTGATGTCATCTCCCGAGTTGAGAGAGGACATACCGATACTGCCAGAGATACCTGTTCCAACGATGTTTGAATCGACATCATTGATGTCACAGCCATCAGTGATGACAGCGTTATCGCCCATGTTGATGGTATTCATTTGGCTCTGAATTGTTACAGAGTTACAATCGACGAGGTCAAGACCTATTGCGTTAGGAGCAACACGGCCAGGACTTAGTCCGATTGTGTTGTTCTCAACAACTGGTCCAGAGTATCCTCCGGTACTGGTTCCGTAGTAGACAGCGATGTTTGTACCACCGTCACCCCAGGAGTCAAGCACCTTGAGGCTGTAAGATCCAGCAACGCTGTAGGATGTGTAACGAGCATATGCTGTGTTCGAACTGAAAGTTCCGTATGCCCATGTGTCCGTGGTACCGTCAGGCTTGGTAATTTCAAGCCCAACTTCGCCACCCCAGCTATCGGTCTCTAGATCGACATATGCTGTGGCACCGGATGGTATGGTGAACGTACATGTCGAAGTAGTACGGTAGGAGTTTCCAGCAATCGTACATAGGGATGTCGAAGGTGCAGGAGGTGCTTCAGCCGAATCAATTCGGATACCACCGTCTGCGTCCAATAGGGTGTTGTTGGAAACATCACCATGTCCACCATTGATTGTGATACCAGGCTTGCTAGCATCACTCACACCGGTGATTGAGTTGTTATCCAAGTCATATCCATCTGTGTTGATTAATTGAATACCGGTTTCTGGTCCATCGAATGTGTTATTGAAGACTGTCAAGCGCTTAGTTGTTTGATCGTATGCTCGAACACCGTACTTAGCAGTGGAACTGCTGAAGGTGTTATCCTTGACAACAGTATCATCTGCATATGAGTTCGTATAGAACCAAACATCTGCGATTTCTCCACCATCAACGAATGTGTTTCCTTGGATAGTGGTGTTATCTGCACCAAACTCGTCAGCATTGTGTCCATAAGAATATCCAGAGCGTTGGAAGAAGATTCCAGCGCCACAGTCCGTCAATGTACTGTTAATGATGTAAGAGTTATCTGAACCATAAAGGTTGACACAAACGTCAGTTGATGAGATAGCATTGTTCAATGGTGTGTAACCCTTGTAATGCGTCATCGAAACGTTCTCCATTCGCAACCATTCAGAGACGTAATCATTACTGCTCCATGTAGATGCGTATGCCATACCGCTGGTAACCGATGCAACTGGATTCAGTGTTGAATCCTTGATCGAGATATCCATTGCTTGGTATAAGTAACCGATTTCAACACCTGTTTGTTGACCAGTTGTTGGGTTCACTGCAAGACCATATACTTCAGAATCGTGTAAATACAATTCTGGTGCATCTGATCCACCTTGAGCATACCAGCGTTGGGTATCACCAAATGTGTATGACCCTGTGACCAAAACCTTGGTGTTGTTCCAGTTGTGTTCTTCGTTATTATCGAAGTATACGAACGGAACGTCCATCATGACTGTCAATCCGGACATATCCTCAGGAGTTGCTCCGTAGTAACCATACTCTTTGTAGGATCCACCATCTCCGTCGGTCAAAGTTCTCGAGGAACCTGTACCTAGGTATCGTGAGCCGCTACATCCTGCAACCATAACGTAGGAAGAACTGCTGAATGTGTAACAGACACGTGCTTCAATACGATCAACCAGGTCGATGGTTCCAGTGTTTCCGCTAGCATCTGAAAGACTTAGTCCTTCGAAAGCGTATCTGAAGTCACCCTTACTGGATGTGTATTCAATCATAGCAACTGTAGCTGCTTGATATCCTGCCAGGTTGTCAGATGACATACCAGATGAATCAACACGAACTGTTCTGAATTGTACTCCAGAAGCAGCACCATTGGCATCAGTCGTTCCTGTTCCAGTGATCTTCTTGTCGGCATTCATCAGAACAACGTTTGTTCCTTGGACTGCAGCTCCATCTGCTTCGATGGTCATTACCAATTCACGCATTCGTTCGAAATCACCAGTTCCGGTAACAGATACCTTGCTCGTATCAACAGTACCTTCAATGAAGTCAACCTTGCTTGAGCCCGTAACCACAACATCGTTTGTCGTACTCGCAAAGGCCGAGTCAGTTATCGTGAACTCTTGGCTTCCTGCGGTTTCGAGACCAACATCGTTTCCTGCGAGAGTAATGCCGTCAAATACAACATTCTTACTTGTCAATGGGCCATATTTGTATGCTGCTCCTGCACTGTTAGTGATAGAGCCTGAAAGTTCTCCTCCAAAGTTCTTGACGTAGTAAATACCAGCAGTGTTCTGAGCATCAAAGTCCATGTTTGTCAGGTCGATTGAACCTGAACCTGAGGAAGAGACGTACATTCCGTAATCTCCACCGTTAACTTCGATATCATCCATTGCAGCAGATACAGCGCCAGTTACTTCAATACCGGAATCGGTTGGTGAAGTAATGTCAATAGATTCGAATGTACCAGCAGCAAAGTTACCACCGATTTCGATACCATTGTCAGCTCCAGTGATTACACCGTTCTTGAAAGAAGCAGTACCACTGTCTCTGAGATAGTCTCCGAGATCGCTTGGGTCGTTACCAGCACGAGCGACTAAGTCGAGTCGGTCTTGGTAATTGTCAGCACGGTTGTGTAGAACATCGACGTACATAGTAACCTTGGAGATTGAACTATCGGAGATATCCACGACTGGGAAAGACATTCGAGCACCCTGTCCAGGATTCATGTAATATGAATACGCATAATCGAGACAGACGTTGTATGATCCGCCAACGTATCCTTCAACAGGCTTGTAGGCTCCTTGTCCACCATGATAGGATGTGTAGTAGTAACCCCAGTAGTGGTATGGGTAATATCCGCTGTTTGGTGTTGTGTCAGCATCAATTTCAGACCATCGGAATCCGAATTGATCTGGATAGTAGTAGTAGCCTGGGTAAGATGGGAAGGTTTGAGGACCTTGAGGCCAATAGCGCCATAGATAGTACATGTATCCGTCAAAGTCACTTGTAGCGGATGGCCCATAGCTGTAACCATATTGGTTACAATGCCATGATGCAACTCCACCTTCACCGCCAGCGTATGTGTCAGCACCGTTTCCAGACTTAGGATCGTTTGAACCCCATGGGTAGTATCCTACCTTGTCTGGTGTAGTAATGTTCTCAGAAACTTCTCCGCTTCCATCGTCGTAGGTAACTTCGATGTTCCAACGGTCAGTAATCATGTAGTACTTGCTTGTAGCATAGTTGTAGGTTGGGTGAGCATTCCCACCACCATAGATAGAATTAGCACCAACTTGCAGATAATCCGAACTTCCAAGGAAGCTGGAAAGGTCCACTGCGTATGTTGTCCATCCAGTCGATTGTCCTGACAATGAAGTAGAACGGTAAATCGTTGGAAGGCTCATTCCACCATAGACATCGACACCAACAGTGTTGTCAGTTGATGTGAATCCGTCGATTTGTGGAGCACCGTTGTAGGCTTGGATACCAACAGCAGCGTTTGAGACACCAAGGTTGGTGAATGAACCGCTTGCTTGTTCAACCCAAAGGGCTGTTCCAGTGTTTCCTACGTTGATAATGCTGGATGATGCAATGTCTGCAGAACCACCATCAATCTTGACGGTAGCCATCTCAGTAGAACTTGCAGAGGAACCGTAAACAGTACCTGAGTTCTTCATGATGAGCGTTGCACCATCTCCGACGTATAGAGCGGATCCAGTCGTAGCATCTTGAGCAATATCTCGGACAACTCCACCATCAATCTCAAGAGTTCCATCTTGGATATCAAGTGTGAGAGGGTATGTTGATGAAACTGCCTTCAATGAACCAGTTGCTACTGAAGATGTTCCTACAACCAACTTTCCACCATTCGATAGTGTGAGTACAGGAGTACTTGTTGCTGTAGACTTGACTTTCAGAACTGCTCCCATGAGTCTGATGACACATCCATTGAGGTTGAGATCTTCAGTCAAGGTCATTGGTGTTCCGTCAAATTCGTAAATGGTCGCTCCAGAAGCGGTTGTACCGTTTGTTGGCAGACCCGCACCGGTGTCAGCATCAGTCCATGCAGCTAACCAAGTACAGTCCATGTTGGTTCCATTGAAATCAACAGGCGCTGGCTCGAGGAGCAGAGCATATGAACTGCCAATGGTAAATCCACTGGTCAAATCGCTTGCGTACCAGGTGTCAGTCGAGAGAGTCTCGTTCTGTCCAGCTGGCCCGAATGCACGGAGGTTGTGATTGCTGTATGTGTTTCCAGCACTGTCCCCAGTGATGACCCATACAGATGCTTCCCCGTTTCCATCAGTGATGTGAGATCCGACTTCAAAGAGTTCGGCTCCCGCTGCTGATACAACACTTGCACTCACAACGTGGCCACTCTTGTTTACTTCTCGGATAACTGTGTTAACAGCTTCGAGTCGGTATGCACGTAGAGTTGCAGTACCACCGTAGTAGATCAAAGCAGATGATGATGTGTATACATCACAATCGGTTGTAGCTCCGTTAGCGTCTGCACAATCGTCAGTGTTCTGAGAGACATCGATGAGGCGTACTTCAGCGTTTGAGCTTGCGTAAGCAAGGTAAACACCGCTACCAGCATTTGAACTGGTAATAGCAACATCACCGATAGTCATCTTAGAGTTACGAGCATACAGAGCGTGGTCTGTGGTTGATGTGTGGGAAAGAGTTCCCCCATCGACGACAAAGTTGTTAGGTGCAGCACTGCTTGAGCAGCTGCTGTAAACTCGGTCAGAATCAATGGTTGTTACATCAATCTTCCATCCACATCCTGCTACACCAAATCGACCGGAGTCGAGGTTTGTAACAGACATAACATCGGTCGAGATAGCGTTACCTGAGATGTCAATGTGTCCTGCAGTTACTTCATTGAAGATCGAAGGTTGAATTCGAGTCAATGTCATGTCACCTGCGTCGATGTTGTGGAAGATAGCGAAATCTCCAGACGGTCCATTTGCTGTGCTTGAAGAACCACCAGGGGTGATTGCTAGCGTAGCAGTTCCGACGTCGACATCGGTCATGTTGATTGAACCAAGAGCATTGATTGAGACACTAGAGTATCCAGGAGCATCGAGGTTGAAGATGTTGACCTCGCTTGCTGCACCGAATGCTGAATCCAATGCAACTCCAGTTTGTGCTGCTCCACTTGTTGTGAAACTTGCACTAACGTTCGAGACTGTTACATGTTGCAAATCGGTATCGATAAGGTTCTTGTATGCATTCTCGATTGTTACGTTCTCAACGTGTAGCATTCCTCCGGTTGATCCAGGATAGTTGACGATAGCACCGCCCCATGAAACACCGTTGGAGTTACAGTTAGACATTGTACCTTCGATTAGTATAGCGTCAGAACTACTTGGCAGGTTGATACATGCATTGTCTGCTCCGTTGATTGCGAAGTTCATCATTGTAATTCCAGTTCCTTGACCGCTGCCGTGACTGATTGCAGTCTCGACGTTAGTGAATGTAACTCGACTTAGAGTGAAGTTACCAACGTTAGAGTTGGAATAACATGGTCGTGTACCACCGTTGCTGTCAGCACAGTAAGCGTTGTAGTCTTGGTGTCGTGAACCGGCAGTGATTGCAGCTGTACTTGTGTTGTTGAAGTCAACGTAACTGAAGACGTGTCTGTCGTCAGTACCAGCAGTTGTAGTACAATCGTCTGTGAAAGAGAGACCCTTCCATTCAGCACCTGCAGCACCCTCGAAGAGGATGCGATCGGTGGAGTTTCCGATAGCCTTGACTGAATCGCAAGCACCATCAATGGAAATTCCCTTACCTTGTTCGACTTGTATGACTGTTCCTGGCTGGATGGTTAGATCTCCACCAGATACAGAGAGGTAGTCGCTGCTCGGGCTGATTCGGTATGGTGAACCTTCGTTGTCCCAGATACATTCTACGTTGTTTCCTGAACAGTCGAGGTCGTTGTCGACATCTGTACCCTTGCCTTCGAATGGCATTGTACGGACATAGACACCACAATCGTATGCTGTGTTATCATAGCAGTAGTAACTACTGTAATAGCCCCACCATGGTGCAATTGTACCTGGTCGAGCTGCAGAGTTGCTAGAGTATGGCAAATCAGGCATGCTCGTACCCCATGTAGTAATACCACGTTCTAGGGATGTAGCACCATTGTCAATCATGTAGAGGTAACCGTTACGGCCAATACGAAGTCGATCGTTACTGTCATCGCCATCGAAAGACTTCTGGAAGTAATCGAAAGTGAATCCAGAAGGTAGGTCAATGTTAGCGTTGCATCCTGTCTTGTATTGGTTCCAGTAGTAACTGTATGAGCAGTAGTAACCAGTTGGTGTACCACCAGATGTACCAGAGATAACTTGTGCAGCGTTGGTTACAGGCTTGATACCTGTTGAGAACGCTTCGTATCCGTGGTCGTTTCCATCAGTTGAAATTCTGTAGTTGGAAGAATGCGGGTTGTTACCAGCCATGTATCCAGCTCCAGGGTTTCGCATGGAGTCGCCCTTTGTACGGGTGTGATCCATGTATCCAACGGTAGCGTAATCGTAGTAAGCAGCACAACCTGAGTCGTACTTGAATTCGATTTCGTTCGTTACGTCATAAAAGACAACTTGGTAATCACAGAGGTATTGTGTATTGTATCCCATATCTCTCCATTCGACGATAAGCATCATGTTAGGATCGCCAACCTCGAAGGAATTCGATGTTGTTGTTACTGAATTTGTACCGGCTGAGACTGTAGACTCGTCTACAGATGTAGCGTAGTATTCAACATAGTCTGTACGTTCGAAAGTAGTTATGGTAGCAGCCCAGTCACAAGTACCAGCAGCACATTCAGATCGTGTCTTGCCTACAGGAGACAAAAGAACTGATGTCGTGGTTCCATTGTTTACAGAGTAATGCAATGTTGGACCTTCATTCAATGTTTGATTCACATTCAATCCTGATGGTGGGTCTCCCGCATCGGCAATTGTGTAAGTGAACGTTCGGCTCTTACTGTGGGAATCACGAAGAACTGAGTGATCCATGTCAGGAGCTTGTGTATCAGGCGTAGGTGCAACCTTTCCAACCTTGTAGGTGATGGAACCAGAGGTCGCCATTCGTCCGTAATAACCAGCACTCAGAGCAACACCAGACCACTTGTAGGAAGAAGTTTGGTATGCGTAGTAGTATCCTGTGTTACAACGAGCGTTGGAGGAACTGGAACGGTAGAAGTAATAGAAACCGTTTGTTCCAACACAGAGCCAGTTAGCCTTAGATGTACTGTAACCAGTACCATTCCAAGTGATCTTACCGAAAGTTCCGGTAATGTCTCCTGGGATAGGGACGTTGTATGCAGCTGTGTATCCGTATGTGGATACTGAGGAGGCTTGACTTCCTCCTGCAAGTGCGCCTGTTTCGATCTCAGGTGTTGAATCACCGATACCGACCATACCCCAAGCATTGTCGCCTGAGTCATAGTGGAAGATGATGTTCATCTGAGGTCCATTCTTTGCACTGATTGCGAGGTATCCACCATCGCCTTGATGGAGTTCATCAAGACCAGATTGGGTTCCGCCGTATCCGTTGTATCCGCCACTAGGGGTTGTGGTCCACTGCAACTTCCACTGAGAGTAGAAGTAATACGAGGAAGCGTAGAAACATGAGTAACTACCAGTACCACAGTTAGAGACGTCCCACTCGAAGAGGTACTCATCGGAATGGTCGTAATAGGTCATCTGTCTGTCGTGGAATCCTTGAGGAGTGAAGTAACTACCCGAGTGGACATCCGTTGTCAGAACTGTGAACTTCTTTGCATTTCCAGCATTTGTGATATCGTCAACAAAGAAGTAGTGAGCGTTGCTCTCTACCCATGTTCCTGGTGCTGAATTGCTTGCAGGTGGTGCAGGATCATATCCTACGTTAGCTCCACCAGCGGTGTTCAAGTCTTGGAACTTCCAGTAGTATTCGACGTAATCGCCTGCGCTAATATCTGAAGTTGTAGCCTTGAATCGGCATTCACTTGCAGTAGATGTGCAGGTTTGGATTGTTGTAGCACTGACTGAGGTCCATGACCCGTTGTTGACGCTGTAGGACATTGTTACACCGTTGGTCGATGTTGTGTCGACTCCCGACAGGTCAGTTAGTGTTGTGAAGAAAGTTCTCTCTCCTTCAACATATGATGTCAATCCACTGTATGGAACGTGACTGGAGGTTGGGGCATCCGAGTCAGAGCCACCGGAGTAAATTACTTCCAGGTAGCTGTTTGATCCACCGCTGTTGTAAGCGTATGTGTAGACGTATATGCTTGAAGTCATTCTCGCACCCATTCCGACAGTTCCGGAATTGGATTGTGCGTTAATGATGTAGTTGTGGTTACCAGTGCTTGAGGAACAAGCGGTACCTGCAGAGTTGGAGTTGTCGCAGATCTCTGCTGTCTTCCAACCAGTTCCTTGAGCGTATGTTCCAGAAGCTGCTGAATTACCAATTGAAGAAATCAATTTTCGCTCGTTAGCGTTCGAGTTGGATCCAGACAGGAGGTTACTTGCGATAGAACCAGAACATGAAGCTGATGTAATACCGTAGTTGTAACGTACATCGGTTCCACATGCTTCCAAGACTGTTGAAGTAATTAGGGTAGAGGAAGAACTTCCGTATGCATATGATACGTATTGTTTCCAGTTTACTTCTTCAACAGTTGCACCAGATGGTAGTGCTGAACTTGATGTGAACGTGTACTTGTGCCAAGGGACGTAGTAGTAAGATGAGTAGTAACGGTACAAGTAGGAATATGTGTTATTGTAACAGTATCCATAGTAGACATAACAGTATCCACGGGCACCACTTGTAACCTTGATGGTAGGGTCAAGAGCGAGTGGGAATACTCGGTCTTCGGACATCAACCAATCAGTGTCCACTGCGGTTGTAAGGAGAATCATTGGCCCGTACACTTGCACAAAGTATGTGCCGATGTAAGGTTCATTGCTTGATTCTTCCATAACGACAGGCTCAGGGATAGTGGCCAGAAGTTCACCAGATTCAGTAGATCGGATTTCGAGTTCTCCTTGTGTGGTGGTGATTTCCTCGCCTAGAGGTACACCGTCTAAGTAAAGACCGTAGCCCATTGGAAGACGGATTGTTTCAGTCATACCGAAGTATGCTGCGACCTCGTCTAGGACTGGGCGCTCTTCGATGATGAGGTTTTGCTTAACTTGGTTGGTTTGAACCTCGTAGTCAATAGCAAATCCTTCAGCGAGAGGGTATCGAATTACGTTACCGCCGACTTCAACATCGCCCATAGCAGGAGCAGCCTGGTATGGCATAGGAGCCGTTCCAGTGATATCGATTGTCATGAGGATAGGGTTCAGACCAGTGATGATTGGATCAACAAACTGGTTAGGCTGGACACTTACACCCTCTGAGAGTTCAGCACCAAAGGTGGTTGTGAAGGTATTCTCCTTTACTTCCCATCCATTAGGTGTCGCCATGATGTTGAGGTTAATGTCCTCAAAGGCGCCACTGTCAGCAAGGTAATGCACTGGCTCATCACTTGTGAGTTGTGCAATTTTTCCATCCTCAGTAAGGAAGGCCTTTGTGTTCGCTTGCCTCATTCCAAGTAATTCTTGGGTGGGGTCGTACTCATAGGTCGTTTGTTCGATGGCGGCTGGGAGCTTGAAGAAATCATCAATATCATTTGAGATTTCTGCAACACTCACAGTATCGGTCGTTGTGTTATCTACTAGGCTTGTCATTGGCATAAATGCCATCAAAGCACATAGTAGAACGGCAATACCGATTCCACCAATTGCGGTTTTCTTTTTATTATTCTTGTTTCCCAACATAGTCATTCACTCTACACGGACTGTATGCAAGTGCAACCACGTCCTCCGCTACTTATAGGAATTGGGGTACAATATCTTTGAATCAATTGTTTCAAAGTGTAAATTAAACAGGTTACTGCGTAACATTTTACAACCTCAGTAGTACAAACAATTTGTAAAATGAACAATCTATTTAATTCTGTTTTTACGATTTAACAAAATACGATCGAACTATCAATTTCCAGAAGTCCTGAGTAATTAAAATAAAAAAAAGGCCGGAGAGGGCGCCAGAACGCCCTCCCCGGCGGCTTCCGTACACAATGAGTGCACAGATTACGACGGTGGATTACAGAGTGTTTGCTCAATAATCCCAGTCTTTGTCTTCGCCTTCGTTTCCGCCTCGTGAGAGGATGAAAGCACCAGCGATGAATGCTACGATGACAACGCCACCAATAGCACCCCAGGTCCAGCCTGGGAGTTCTCCGCTTTCCTTGTCATCTCCATCGGTGGAGTTGGTATCGTCGGAAGTTCCTCCGACATTCTCCTTGAAGTAAGAGGCATCAGCTCCAGAATCCGAGTTCGATGCTGCATATGCTTTGTTTCCAAGAGCATCAACAGGCACAACGACGAAGTAGACAGTGTATTGTCCAGGGCTTGTACCCATCATGACATCTGCTGTAGTTGTATCAACATCTGCTGTTGCGACACAGTTTGATGGCATCAAAGCGGCAGTGAACGATTCACGGTTCTGAGAACAAACATGCCATACAGCTACATCTGCTAGATCTCCTGTAGTCCCCCAATTGAGTGTCCACTTGTCGCCTGCTTCGGTAACTGTTACGCCTGTTGCAGCTGCTGCACCGTCGACTGCGCTATCAGCAACAACTGTTGCAGTTCCAACAGGAGTGCTGCAGAGTCCATCGTTGTTACAGATTGCGATATCGATGGTGTACGAGACAGCGTGTTCAGTATCACTGTACGTGTACATGAATTGGTCGGAAGCCAAGTCAATTTCGAAGATATCTGAATCGGCATCGTTTGAGACGCTGATTGAGAACTTCTCATCAGAAAGCATTGTACCAGTAGTGCCCCAGTTCATTGAGATTCCACCGTTGTATTCTGCGTTAGCACTGAATCCGCTGATCGATGCACTTGGTGCGTCCTTAGATTGCAGAGGAGCATCAATGAGCAAGAATTGCCCAGCAGGCAATACAGGTCCAGATAGGACCGCAGATAGAACCGACTTGGTTGAATCCTCTTCGCTGTTTGTTGCACCATCTGCAAGGAGTTGAGTCAAGGTTGCACTCTTACAGTTTGTAGTGAACCATAGAGACGATGCTCCTAGGCCAGAATCAAAGATGATGTCCATACTGTGAGCAAGGACGTCATTGGCAGCATAGGTTGTGACTGGGTTGTACTCGATAACGGCAACCGGCGTGTAGACACCAGATAGTTCGCCACCCGATGTATCAGGAAGAGTAATTCCTTCACATGTAGTGGTGTCGCCATCTTCAACATCGATTGAGAATGCTGCCTTGCTGAAGTAAGTGATGGAGTAATCCATTGTAACTCCACCAGTGGTTGTGTCAGATGCTACTGCGTCGTTCCAGATTTCAACGATGAGTTCTTCTGTTACTGAACCACCATGTGCGTCAGCGACAGTTACCTTCACTGGGAAAGTAGTAACGAAATCTTGGATGATTGGTGTTGTACATGTTCGTCCAACACCACCTGTACCGCCACATCCTGCGAGAGGGGTGCTAGAAGCTCCTCCAACCCATGTGTACGTCAATCCTTCGCCTGTTACGTCATCTGCATCGAAAACTGATACTTCGAACTCGAGCATGTTTTCCATACCAAGCATGAGATCGCCTTGGGTAACTAGGTCGAGTGAGGAAACTACTGGGAGGTTATTTCGAACTTCTTTCTCCATCGAAACTTCGTTGTTTGATAGTTTCTGATCAGTCGTCTTTCCTTCCATTACGAGGTTCGCTTCAATTGTGTATGTACCAACATCGAACTCGATCATTGTACATGCGTGACCTTGATTGAAAGCCATTGGCCCAGTTCCGAGCATAGCGTGGTTGTATGAGGGTTCTACACCTTGGATACATTCGTTGACCATTTCTGTGGTCACTTCAAGTGTATCGAGGTTTGTGATTGTGAACGTGATGTTCCAGTCATATAATTCTGTCATAGAAGAGCCGCGGTGTTCAACAGATGCGTCGATGTAAGAGGTACCTACTGAAAGATCCCCAGGTTCACCAGAGCCAACAGTATATGTTGCGATTCCTGTTCCATCGGAGTTGTATCCTTGGTTGACAGTTAGCATTGAGATACGTATGTCATGGAATGTCTGTAAAGCACCTGTGATTTCATCAGCATTATTGTTCGTGATATCGTCTCGAATGAAGGATTCTTCACAAAAGTGACTGTAGGTTGTCGTGTTGGAAACGTCGTTCCCGGCTTCATCTGTTGCATTCTCTACGACAACTTCCTGACATGACTCGAATTGTCCGTAGAGAGAGTATCCGCCGAGTTGAACATCGATGGAATATGCTGCATCATCGCCGCTTGTATCAGGTAGAACTGATCCCTTGTATTCCCAAACACCATTGTTGATGTTATTGGACATGATAGAACGTATTTCAGTTACTTTATCGTTAGGGTCGGTTTCGTTTTGGTAAACATCAACAGGTTGGCCAGTACCTACGTTGACTGAGTGAACAAGAGAACCGAGGGAAGCAAGAAGTAAATCCGTTCCATCTTCTGCAGTTGCACTTGACAAATCCCCGTTCACGTCAATGAGCATGGAGAGGTTGTGTGTGATAAAATCTGATGATCCGTTGAGTTCAACAGTTACTGTGAACGACTTGGTACCTTCGCCTGTTGCGACAGTTGAGCCGTCATCCCAAGAGATGTCAACATCGATGTCGAGGTAATCACGAACTTCAACGTACACTTGTTGTACGTCGTTTGTTGCTTCAACATCTTGGTCAGAATAGACTTCGATTTGAACAACATAGATACCTGCTGAAGGAGTCCAAGTAGCATCGCCACCACCGTATTGAATCATTGTCTTGCCACCTTTGAAGACATCTCCTGAAGCAAGTGATTGATCATCACAGACAGTTGTGTCATCGCAGATAACGTCAGGATTGTTCCATTCGAGGTCCGCCCCTGTGCTATCCTTAGCAAGGTTAAGTGGGTTTCCGTTTCCATCAGCATTCCAGACCTGTGCTTTGTAGCCAAGTTCGGTGATTGCAGTGTCGCCAGCATTTTGGATGAATACTTCGAAAGTCGAATCTTGACCTACGTAGAGTTCATTGCGGCATGTTGGTTCGCAAACGGTTTCTTTCGGTGAAGTAATTGCAACGAGTTCTGCGTCAGCACCTGAACGTGCTCCCGTGTCCTCTATTACTTCGTTTGTTTCAAGCTGTGTGATGTCGATGTTTGCCATTAGGCTAGCAACCAACAAAAGCACAAGCATTACAGGGGTAATTTTTCTCATGTCATATCCTCCAATGGGGCGGTAACTCGCCCTACGATAAACGCCGTATATATACTATGGGTGTGATATTTATTGAGGATTTTTATTAAATTAATTCGCCTTACGAGTCCCTTGATTGCTGCTCAGTCAAGGGTTTGTGATTTCAAGAACTTGAACGCAATGCTTCCGAAGGTGGAACTTTAGATGCAGCACGTACTGGACCTAGAGTCGCCAAGAATACAAGAATCCAACCTCCCACGAACATAACAACAGCCGTCGTCCAAGGAAGGACAAGGGATGCCCCCTCCTTTTCCCATACAGCGGAATGCAATCCTATGTGGAAAAGCAGACCAACCACAATGCCGTTGAGTATTCCTAACAATGCGACCCATGTAACTTCAATAACATGGATTCTCAAGACCATTCCTTGAGTATAACCTATCGCACGTAGCATTCCGATATGCTTTCTTCTTTCTGAGACAGAACGATACGTTACGACACCTATGCCTGCGATACCAATCACCAAACCGATGGATAGATATCCTTCGAACAGTGCGAGAATGGATAAAACAAGGGATTGGATGAGGGCAACTTCTTCTGCGATAAGTGATACTTGGATTCCTTCCTTTTCTAAATCTAAACTCAAATGTTGGCTAAGTTCTGCTGCTGCTTCTCTTTCATCTTTTGACTTTCCAGCAGCCTCGTAGTAAGATACGCCTTCGCTGTCGAATGATGGACTTGCTTCACTATCTGGCGAAACAGAAACATAGACTCGAGTTAGATCACCATCGTATTGTTCAATCACTGGTTCTGAAGGCATCCATACACCTGCAGAAAACAAATAGGATGATTGTTCAAGAATACCGCCAACAGTCACAACACGGCGGTGACTCGGTTGTTTTGAATCGATGATTGTAATGTTCTCACCAACTTTGGCAGGAAAGATACCAACTGAGGTTCCGTCAAGGGATGATTCAAGACCAAACGAAGCATCTACGAAAACTATGTCTGTTCTCTGATACATAGAAACCCACGCTTCCTCTGAGGAATCTCCGAGCCCTTCATCCCAAATGTAGAGTGAAATACCACCATGATCAACAAAGCCTTGATCCACGCCTCTTAGGATGTAAGGGGAACGAGTTTCTTCATCGTTCTCAAGGAATGCCTGGGCCCGATAGACCCTTCCTATTGCATCGATTTGTTCGATATTAGAATTATTTAGCCCCCATTCTTCAACTGGACCTTCGAGTTGCAAAGGTCGTGACCTTGAAGAGGAAAGCATCAACTCAAATTCACCTTCTGATTCTTCGACAAATGAACTGGAATAATTATCAAATTGAAGTGTATAACCACTTAGAACGATAACTGAAAATACTGTTATCGAAAACATACCCATCACCACAGCAGTTCGTAGAGGTTTCTGGAGGGGATAGGACAACGCCACTGGAAGAACAGGGCCGCTGGATAACTTTGGCAAACGTAACAATCCACGTATCATCGTTGGAGCAAGTGCAGCCAGGACAAACACACCTGCCAAGACTTGCACGAGACCAATCAGAATAAACGATAATTCATTTGGAAGGAGATCGTTGCGCACAGGATCAAGTGAGGCTGGCAAACCTGTCCATACAAGTAAAGCGACACCACTCCAGCCTATCGTTTTACGAGGAGCCTCTCTGAAGACTGGCAACGTACCATCGATTTTACGACGGGCTCGAAGGACAGGAATAACCCAGAACAGTATTGGCATTGTGAAGAGAATGGAACTACAGCCAAACAAAATCCACATTGAGTGCTCAACACCTTCCCCTCCAATAAAGAACAGTCCAATACTTCCCAATACCGCACCTGCCATGACGATCAAGAAGATGTATATCCCCCATGGGACGTGCTTAGGAATCCGTTGAGGAACACTCTTTAGCGCATGAACGATAATCAAACGAGAAGACCAAAGAGCCGAAAAGAACAATGTCAGAATCGAGAGATGGAAACCCCAGAACCATCCCGAAGCAAGAGAAGATGAATCGACATGGAATGTAAACACATCCGTACCCGCATTAGCAAAGACGCTCGAAAAGCCGATTCCAATGAACCAGGCAAGTCCCATGCCGAGTAACGACCCAATCCCGCATCCGAAGAAGGCTGCAATTGAACCTTCGATCATGGTCATATATCGTAAATCAGAACGCGTGAACCCAAGTGCTCTTACGGTTGCATACTCTTTTTGTCGAACATCTACCAACATCATCACGATGGTCACAACAAGAAGGACCCCCGCCGCTATCGTAAACGATCCAAACACAAGGAACATTGCCGATAATACGCCTGATGAGGCTTCGGCTTGTTCCATAGCATCGAGTTTTACTGTTCGAATCGAAAGGGACATCTCATCAAATCCAACGAGTTCGTTGAGATGGTTTTCAATCGCAACACGCTCTTGAAGCGACACTGACCCAAACACGAGCATCGAACGTTCGTCTTCTTCGGCTGCTGCTAATGTTTCACCGTCCTTGATGTTGATAAGACCAAGAACGACCGATTCAAGTTCCGATAGTTGCGAAAGTTGATCATTTTCTGTAAAGGAACCGTTGATGTTGAGTTGCTGTGAATCATCAGAACCAAAGGCGAATTGGAAGAGTCCAGAGGCATTTAGCGAACCATTTGCGACACCAGAAATCATTTGCAATCGATCCCCAATCATCAGTTCAGTTTGGGTAACATTCAACGAGGGAACGTCACCATCAATAGCGAAGAACATCTGAGGGAGGGTTCCAAATCCGCCTGCATCTGAGAGGATAGGTAGGCGAATCGATTGTATCGAACCATCCGCAACTGCGCGAACAATGATACCAGGAGATTCGATACACCATGCTTCTTGGTCGCTTACAAGAGAACCTTCTCCAGATGCACAAACTGATGGGGTATTCGAAGATGAGATCGGCCATTCTGCTTCAGAAATCTCGACAAAGTTTGATTCTTCTCCGCTCCATACTTGTTTGTAATAATCAATTGAGAGGAGACCTTCAACTTTCAAGTAAAGCTCGCCTAAGTGATATTCTAAGTCCCAATCTAAAACCGTTGAAGGCGCGTTGAGATTCAGAGCGTAGGGTGTTTCTGAATCACTTACAATATCTCCAATCCATAGTGTTCGATTTACGCCTTCTTCAAGACCGAACCATGTACTCTCATGAAGTTCTACTGCAACCATATCCTTGTCTTTTAAGAGACGAATGGTTGAATCCTCATCCGAACTATTTCCAAGAATTAGTCCCTCATCGTATGAAGCTAAACCATATGCATCATCTATGCTAACATCGGTAATGATCGATCCGGAAGGAACTCGCCAAACCCATGATTCGTTATCGTTACGCTCATATCCAAAACCGCCGGGACCCCAATGCCAAATCGCATCTTCTTCTGATACAACATGATTCACATCCCCATCAGCAAGCGTTAGTAATTCTGAACCATTTGCTTCCAAACTAATCAATGGTACTTGTAACACCTCAAGGAGAGAGGAGTCTTCCATCAAATCACTCTGATTCTGTTTAATGGAACGAACAAGAGAAGCCTGTATCCGTCCCAACCCTTGCGAAGAGGCAATGGTGAAGGAATCGGTTCCATCATCAGTCAAGAACTGCAAACCCGAATCTTCGGCGTCAATGGTTTGATTCAAGGCCAGTTCTAATTGCTCAATCAAAGGCGAAAACCCATTTCTGGTTTCTTCAACACCCTTAATCGATAAACGGATTGTGGTTACATTTTGACCTGCTTGTTGCAATGTTTGAGCCGTTTGTAAATCAGTAAATATCGCAGGAGCTGTCGTTCCAGCAAGTTGTCCTTGATTTGCCATAGAAACGACATCATGAATCAAAAAGAATTGTTTTGTACGTTCAATACCTTCATCCGAACGAACAAACCAACCAAGTTCAATCTCATCACCTTCATCGACCTCGAGTTCGTTAGCAAGTGCCCGATTAATGACCACAATCGATCGGTTTGAGAAACGGCTTGCCTCTTCAAGTTCAAACCATGTCAAACCATTTGAGGAGGACCCAATAAGAGCATCTTCTTGATGCTCTAAGGCAAACCAAGGAACGTTTGGTTCAGCAGTTCCTTCACTCGTTTCGACGGATGCTGTTGTAATCCGGCCAGCCTGAATGGAATCAACTGCATCTACATCCTGACTTCGTAGTTCATCAACAATGGATGATGGAATCTCAACAACCTGTCCGATTGAGGAATCATATCCAGAGATTACAATATCAGTAGAGCCCCATGCTGCTTCAACTTCCTTTCGTACTGTCTCATCTAAAGAATCGCCGACGATAAGAGAGGAACTAATTATCGCAGAACCGATCATCAATCCTGCCATGAGAAGAGCTGCTTGACGTTGACGACGACGTATCTGTTGCCAAGCGAGTTTAAACACGAGAAGTCTTCTTGGGCTGAGTAGGGCTTGTACTCCGAGAAGACTCAATACTCCGAACATGGCGCTTCCAACAAAGACCGTCATTTGGCCAAGACCAAGCCATTCAAGAGCGAAATAAGACAGGATGGAATCTAAGAGTGGAACGATTATGATGATTGCCCTATTCTTAAGAGAACAATCATGGCGAAGCCCAATTGCTGCTATGGTCGCCAGAAGTGCTATGACGAAACCCAAGAGCAGCAGAGCAATCAACTTCATTCCTCCTCAGATGCTTGGCGAAATTTCCCATCTGCCATCTGAAGAATACGATCGCATTGTTCTGCAATCGAATGGTCGTGAGTTACAATGAGAAACGTCGTATTGCCGAGTTTACATAAGGTTCGTAACAATCCAAGTATTGATTCAGATGTTTCAGTATCAAGATTCCCAGTTGGTTCATCACAGAGGACAATCGCTGGGCGATGAACGACGGCCCGTGCTACAGCAACACGCTGCTGTTGACCACCAGACAATTCTGCTGGGCGATGATGTAAACGATCGCCTAATCCTACTGCATTGAGCGCTTTTGACGCTTCTTCTCTCGCCTCAAGAGAGGTTTTACCTTGCAGCAGAAGAGGCAACTCAACGTTCTCTAAGGCGGTCATTACCGGCAAGAGATTGAACTCTTGAAAGATGAAACCCATGTTTGAGCCACGAACACGTGTTCGGACATCATCATTGGAACCATACAAGTTCTGTCCATTGATTGTAACTGATCCAGAGGAAGGTTCATCAATTCCCGAAAGCACATTGAGCAAGGTTGTTTTCCCACACCCCGAAGGACCCATAATAGCAACCATGGCACCCTGTTCAACCTCAAGAGATACATCCTCAACAGCCTTGATGACGGATTCACCCGATTCATAGAGTTTCCACAAGCCTTCCGCCTTCAGTGCTAACGCCATGCAAAACGTTACGGCTGCGTATTGATAAACTACCGCATGAATCCCGATGCATGACCGAAGTTGCAGGGTATGTACGCGTATTGGCGTTTGGCCCAATCGCTGAATCTATTGGGTCGAGGACGTCAAAAGTGGAGTGGCATCACGGAATGAGTATCGAAGATATTGTTCATGCACTCGATATGCAACACTGGATCGGACAAGGACTCGCTGTGGCCTTGAACGGGGAGAGGTGCCCTCTGGACATTCATCCACAACAAGGCGATGAAGTCGCTCTTCTCCCTCCTGTATCTGGTGGCTGAACGATACAATTTGCGCTTAAGCGATGGTAAGCCTTGAAAGCAAGAACATACAGGACTGTATAGGGAATACAATGGCATTTAGTCCGGGACCACTCGAAATCGTCATTCTTTTGGCTATCTTCTTTATTCTGTTTGGTGCTGAACGATTACCAAAAATGGCGAATGCTCTCGGCCGTTCAAAGGGCGAGTTTAACAAGGGACTCTCAGAAGCAACAACTGCAGCTACAATCGCTGATTTAGAAGCAGGCGGGAAAACCCCAGACCAAGTACTAATGGACCGTGCAAAAGCGGTTGGGATTGACCCTGAGGGAATGTCTGTTCAAGAATTAGAAAAGAAAGTCAAGGCCCTTGAAACTCTTAGTGATGAAGAGTGACTAGCCTCGCTTCAATTTCATCGGCGAACCACATCGATCACAGATTTTAACATCGTCTTTTTTCGATTGTTTCGCATTTGAAGGTACATCTTCTTCTGCTCTGCAACCAATGCATCGTAAAATCCATTTCCACTGTTTCTTGCCACCCTTTGTCAGAACACCTTCAACTGGAATGCCTGCTTTACGAGCCACATTTTTCATTCGGTAGTCATCTGTAACCAAAGGAAGATTTTGATCGATGGCTAAAGCAAGGACCTCTAAATCCACTTCAGATAGACGAGGTAAATCTCCGGTTTCAGAGGCTATTTCTCTTGCTCGTCGAAGAGCGGGTTCGAGTGGTACTTGCCAATTGAGTGATGCTGATTCCATCAACATGGATCGTTGTTCATCAACTCTGAGTAACTCTTCTTGTTGAGAAAAGGCAACGATTCCACCACGGCAACGCTCAACTGGCCAATGCAGCAGGGCAGCAGTATCGAGGACGCGCATTGTATTTTGCTGGAGAACCGATGTAAAGAAGGCACCGATGACCCATATGCTCAAGAAGCAACATCCACACCAAGAACCATGATTGGCGAAGAGGTTATACTCGACTTCTTTGAATCGTTTGGCCCTTTAGCGTTAGCTCTTCTCTCATTCACAGAGGCGATTATCCAACCGATACCACCAGACGTGTTGTTTTTACCAATGGCCTATGAAGCAAGAGACAATGGTGGCCTATTGATTTGGCTATGGTTGGTTGTGACCGTTTCTTCTGTACTTGGAGCAATAATTGGTCACGCACTTGGAAAACGATACGGTACAAGATTAATCGATAAATTTGGCAAGCGCCACCATCGGCAGCAACTTGAGAATATGTTTGAGAGATATGGAACGCTTGGAATGTTCATCGCCGCTGTCTCGCCCTTACCGTACAAGGTGTTTGGATGGATGGCTGGTGCAAGTGACATGAAATTACGACCATTTATCATCGCTGGAATTTTTGGTCGCGGCCTTCGATTCGGGCTTGAAGCACTTTTCATTCTCATCTACGGGGATTCAGCCATGAGAGCAGCCGAATGGGTACTAGAACGTGAACTGTTGATGGGCGTAATTCTCGTCATCATTCTCGTCACAGGTGTTTGGTGGCTCAAGAAAGGGAACAGTCCCGCCCCAAACCAACAGGAATAAAATCCCTGAAACCAAGTCACTTTCCTGTGTTTCCACTTTGATGGAACCAGGCATTGATGATCAGAGATTCTGCAATTTGAAGATGTTCTGCCACAGTACCTTGCTTGAGTCCAATAGAATCAGCAATATCTCGTTGCCGGCATTTCCGTGGTGCGTTGTAATATCCCATCATGATGGCTTTTTCCAACACTTCTTTTCGTCGTCTAGGAAGACCAGGAGCTGTGTCCCACTGACCTTGGAAATTATTGTTAACGCTTATTTGAAAGGAGTCCCCTAAGAGAGCAATCAACTTATTTCGTGAATTTGACAATCCAGTAGTACTCCCTTCGATTGTTAGAATAAGATGTTCAGAATCAAGTATTGTTGGAGAGATAGCCCATGCATTCTCAAACATTGAGATTATTTGGACGATAGGGCCGGTCATCTTTGCCGAAAAAATAGCAGTCGAATCATTCACCTCAAAACGTTCAATGATTTCTAATCCTTCATTTTTTGTAAAGGCATCAAATATCTTACGATTTTTTAATGAAGTCTTCAAAAGATAAAGTGGCTCATCATCAGGTGTATTAAATTCCTTAAGCAATTCAATTGTATCAAACAATTCAAGCATCTTTACCCCTGGAAAATCAAGCTCTTTTCCGACCAAAGTCGAAACTTTTATTTGCATCACACCGAGCATGGTACCTCTGATGATAGGGCACTAGTATATATGCTCTCAGATGTAAATCGATGAATAAAATCCAAGATTTCATTTGGTGCTCGTGCCGGGATTCGAACCCGGGTCGGCGGGATGAAAACCCACTATGATGGACCTGGCTACACCACACGAGCCGCTGATTCTGCCGACCAATCTCTTGTTCATAACCGTTGGCCATGTTAAGGCTAGGCGAGCGTGCCATTTTGATAGTCGAGGACTGCTTGGTGAATCTCTTCACGAGTATTCATTACAAACGGGCCATAGCGAGCAATTGGCTCGTTTAATTCAGGGCCACCCATCAGCAGGAATTCTGCCCCTTTTTCGCTTGTTGTGAAGTCGATTTTATCACCTTGCGTCAAGAGACCTAATTGACCGTCTTCAACTGTTTTTCCTTCAATTGAGAGAGCACCTCCAAAGACGTACGCCATCACGTTTAGATCCGATTGAATCGAATGAGAAAACGAACTGTTTGGTTGCATTTTTACATGGATGAGTTGAATTGGAATTACCGTGTCAATAACGGCAGATACACCTAATGCCTCTCCTGCAATAACCACGGCATTGACCAAGCCATCATCACTAACAGCTTTTGGAATTTCATTCGCTGGGATATCTTGGTATCTCGGCTGCATCATTTTGTGTTCTGAGGGAAGATTCACCCATATTTGGAAACCATGTGTCAAGCCACCAGTTTCAAAGAAATCGGCTTGTGGTAATTCAGAGTGAATCACGCCACGTCCTGCTGTCATCCATTGGACGTCACCTGGATTGAGATCACCTCGATTTCCAGCACTGTCAGCATGTTGCATAGCGCCCTCAAGCAGATAGGTTACTGTTTCGAATCCTCGATGAGGGTGATCAGGAGCTCCAATCGCTTCCCTTGGACCCCATTCGACTGGACCCATTTCGTCCAACAGCAGGAATGGACTCATCAGCGATCCCATTGCAGCGGGCCTACGTACTGGAAAGCCTCCTCCTTCGAGTGTTCGATGCGTTGGTGCAGTCATTCGTACAGTCCTGTTTGTCATTGAATCACCCGACTCACTAAATCATCCATTGTGGATTGTGAAAAGGTCTTGGATTTATTCAAGGTCATTGAGCGTCCAATCACATTACTTCCCAAGTGTGAAAATTGTTGCCGCATAGCCATGAGACAGTGTGCACCGCCTCCACCACTATGGGTGGCAAGAAGAACAGTTTTATTGTTGAAAAGGAATCTAAAATCATCACATTGAACTGACAACCAAGCGATCGAATTATTGAGGCACGGAGGGACCAGTCCGTTGTATTCAGGCGCACATACTACAAATGCAGAAGCACTTATCATCAAATCTGAAAGAGAACTTGTATCAGGAGATACGTCCGGATCAGATTCTGATTCAGGCGTATACACTGGCCAATCCAATTTCGTCAATTCTACGACTTGTGATTGTACCTTTTGTTCCAAAAACGTATCATGGAACCGATTTGCTAGAGTGAGATTGTTTCCCGAAGAGGCAGCAAGAATCACAACGTTGGCAACCATGGTCTGTCTAGAGAACTAAGATATATCAAGCGTTGGTATTTTCCTAGAAACCATGACTTTATCTAGGAATGTCCAGAGTGATAACTATGTTTGTCGAACTATTGGAGAAGCACCAAGGTCAATTTCTATTATTCTCAGGGAAGTTCTGTGGATATTGCACAGCAGCGAAACGATTTCTTGACCAGAAAAAATTACCATACACAGAAATCTCATTTGATAGTCAACCATCGCAACTGAGAGAAGAAGTTGTCGAAGCAACCCACCATCGGACAGTTCCCGTCATCTTTGACTTACGGTCCGAGGAACGAATCTTCATCGGCGGTTTTGATGAATTGAATAAATATCCATTTTGATTAAACGAGATTCTCAAGCCAGTTTTTTAGCATCTCATGATGCTCAGTGGGAATCATGTGTCCCTTTCGATGCTCTACAAGTTCAACAGGCCAACCTGCGCCTTCGAACAAATGAGCAACGGCCCATCCGTCTTCAATAGGTACACGAATGTCACGAACACCATGCATCCAGAACATGTGTTTCGAATCTAATTCTTCGAGGCGTAAGCGTAACTCCATGGGTCGTACAAGTCGAGTCCCCAATGCTACGAGTCCAATGATTCGATCAGCAAGAGGCAATTGTAACATCTCTTGGGCCATGGCTCCTCCTTGAGAGAATCCACCGATGACAAGAGGCCCAAGCGGCGCCTCTTCTGCGATAAGTTTCTCAAGTTGAGATAATGAAGAATCCACATCCATCAATTCTCTTCGTGAAAGTTGTAATCGTCGAGTAACATCGGGCTCCTCATCTTCATATCGCCACCATGTATTTCCGCGTGTAGGATGAGAAAAACGTGCATCAGGTACAAGCAAGGTCCAACCATCTGGAAGGATTTTTTCAGCAAATGGCCTCATCATATCAGCCGTACCTGTCATACCATGCATCATGACAAGCGTGGGCAAGTCAACACCTCATAGCGTCCAAGAGCGAACAAGAGCTCCTGCAACCTTGAGGTGAACAAAGGAATCTTGACCCCTCAAAGTCACCGTGATGGAATGGTCGCCTGAATTTGATGGAATGGTGCCAAATGAGCCCTTTTCAGTCGATCCCGCACCCCAGGCACGGGTGAGGGGAGAAGCTCCTTGATGGTCTTTGATGCTCAGTGAACCTGAACCCCCTTGCTGACTGATTTCGACGTCGAGGTACCAAACCAAGGTATCCCAAACTTCGTTTGGAGAGTAGCCTTCATCAAGGAAGGTATCGTAAATTTCTTGGTCATTTTCTTCGTATAAATTATCGTGGATATCGCCTGCACGATAGAAAAACACATCGCCAGTGAAGCCTGTTTTCTTTTGGTTAAGGTTCATCTCCAAGTGGTCAATACCCTCATTGTCCGTCCAAAGGAGGCTCTTGATGAAGCCTTGGCCGCCACTGAAGACATAACTGAGTTCATGGTCTTCGGTTGACGTTGCTGAAACTGTGACCTCTCCGTTGTAGATGTTGTCAGTAGTGGCCGTCCAGTCTTGACCGAGAAGCCTAAATTGCCAAGAATCGCCAACTGCCCATGGGAAGTTGAACACCGATTGCGGGTCACCGTTTTCGTAAACCGACAACCCATCCATGGTGACCCTTCCCAAGAAGGGATTGTGATTAATCACCGCATGCCGTTGAGCCTCCCCCTCCGAGGAGATTCCAAGCATGAACAATCCATCGTCGGTTCGAACATCGGCAACTACGAGGCGTGCACTGTCTTCACCAAACTGAGGTGTAATGAATGTGTAGAGCCAATTGTCTCCAATCTCCCAAACAGGCAACATCTTCTGATCTTCAGTTGTAGTGTCCGCTTCATTAGCAGATTCTGAATCACTTAGGCACCCAGAAAGAGCACTTGCACATAGGAGAAGTAGCACCAAAAAAGGTGCCTTTAGCCTTCCAGTCATGAGACACCGTGCAGGCGCTTCTTCAAGAGTCTAACGCTTTGGAATCAAAGAAGACCATTTCGTGTAAGTAGCCCATCGACTCCAGCCATAACAACTGCAACAATGGACATCAACTTGATGAGAATGTTCAGAGAAGGACCTGATGTGTCCTTGAATGGATCTCCGATTGTATCTCCAATAACTGCTGCTTCGTGTGCATCATCGCCCTTCTTAGCACCGTCAATGTGACCTTGTTCAATCGCTTTCTTTGCGTTATCCCAAGCACCACCAGCGTTTGCCATGAAGAGTGCCATGAGAACACCTGTAACAAGAGAACCAGCAAGAAGCCCGCCAAGAGCATCCCAGCCAAGTGCGTATCCAACAATGAATGGAGCAGTGATTGCTACAACACCAGGACCAACCATTTCACGAAGTGCAGCCTTTGTTGAGATATCAACACAGGTTTGTGAGTCTGGCTTAACGCCTTCCTTACCTTCTAAAAGTCCAGGGATTTCCTTGAATTGGCGTCGGATTTCAACAACCATATCTCCAGCAGCCTTTCCGACCGAAGTCATTGTCATAGCAGCGACAACAAACGGAAGTCCACCACCAATGAGAAGTCCGATGACGACCATTGGGTTGGTGAGGGTCAAGTCGAGTTCACCGTCAATTGCTGCAGTGTAAGCAGCGAAGAGCGCAAGTGCAGTCAAGGCAGCAGATCCAATTGCGAATCCTTTTCCAACTGCTGCAGTTGTGTTTCCGATTGAATCAAGTTCATCAGTAATTGCACGAACATCGTCTCCAAGACCGCTCATTTCTGCAATTCCACCAGCATTGTCTGCAACAGGACCGTATGCATCAACAGTCATTGTTACGCCAACTGTAGCAAGCATACCCATGGCAGCCATTGCAATGCAGTAGAGACCGAATTCTCCATCGCCTAAGGTACCAAAGTGGTTTGCCCCAAGAATTCCACCTGCAATCAATAGGATTGGAATGAATGTCGACATCATGCCAACGGATAGTCCAGCGATAGCATTTGTCGCAGGTCCAGTCTTGGACATTTCCCCGATGTGAGGGATAGCCTTGGTCTTGATTCCAAATACTGGCTCGATACCGGTGTAATATTCAGTGACTAAACCAATGAGGATTCCGACAATACTGCCCAGTACCACTGAATGCATAACACCCAAATGGACGTCGATTAGTCCAAACTGAATGGCTCCATAACCGCCTGCCCAGAACAAAGCTGCTGCAATGAATGTGGTGTTACGTAGAGCTGCTGCTGCGTCTTTTCCGTTCTTTAGAACAAACATTGAGAACACACCAATAATCGATGCTAGGTAGCCAATAAGGCCGAGCATAATTGGCATCATGATGTAATCGCTTGAATTCCCTGTGAAGAGATCCCCACCAAATCCGTCGGAACTTGCAATAATCATTGCTGCAATAATCGAACCGACAAAGGATTCGAAGATATCTGCACCCATTCCAGCAACGTCACCAACGTTGTCTCCAACGTTGTCTGCGATAACACCAGGGTTTCGTGGATCATCCTCAGGGATTCCTGCTTCAATCTTGCCGACAAGGTCAGCACCAACGTCAGCAGCCTTGGTGTAGATACCGCCACCAACACGAGCGAAAAGTGCGATGGATGAAGCACCCATACCGAATCCTGCTGCGGCTGCAAGGTCTGGGTTAGCATCGCCTGCACCCAGCCAATATGCTACGAGGGAAATCCCCAGCAATCCAAGTCCACCAACTGAAAGACCCATAACGGCTCCTCCGTTGTAAGAAACTGCAAGTGCGCCAGACTTACCCTCATTCTTTGCAGCCATTGTTGTACGGCCGTTAGCAGAGGTTGCTGCACGCATTCCAGAGAATCCTGCAAGAACAGATGCAATTGCACCTGCAAAGAATGCGATTGCTGTATCGACGTCGTTGAGCCATGCGAGGACTGCTCCTACGACGACAACGAATATTGAGAGAACTTTGTATTCTGCAAAGAGGAACGCCATGGCTCCTTTTTGAATTTCATCAGTAATATCTGCAACAACTTCGTTGTCAATCTTTACTTTGTTTACTTGCTGATACAGTACAAACGCAATTACAAGTCCTACAAGACCTGCTCCTGCTGCAATCATTGGTATATTATCCATCATTTTAGAACACCTGTATCTGCGGCCACCAAAGAATCCTTCATAAGTGGTTCCCTCTGTTTATAGGCTCAAATAGCCTGTTTCACGGGATAATTATGAATTCGGAGGGGCACATAGGATACCAATCGTTGAAAGAGGTGGAATGCTTGGGATGTTACATGGGCATTACAGCAGATGAGGTGCTTGCAGAGATTGGACCTGTGCAAGAAGTCCTCGATGCCCATGATGGAGTTGTCACCGTTCACGATACGAGCGGTGGAAATATCATGCTCTCACTCGATGGTGGCTGCAACGGGTGTTCATCAACTCCAATGACTGCAATGCAGATTTTCTATTCATTGAAAAAACTCGACTCAGTGAATGACGTTATTTTCATCAATGGAGAACTTCCAGAGTACATGCGCACCTTCATCGATCAGAAGATGGAAAAAGAAGCTGCCGAAGGTTCTTCTGACGAACCCGGCGAAATTATTTGATTATTCTTCCTCGGACTTTTTCTTGATACTGTGAGGGTTAGCACCAAACGAGACGTTCTCGCCTTTGATGTTCATTCTTGCTGCTATTGCTAGAACGATACATACGATTGAAAGAGGTCTTGGAAGGTAATTCGAACCCCAGAGTGAACCACCAGCAAGCGAGAGCCACCAGAGCGATGCTGCTGCAAGCAAAAGGCATGTGAAGATGATGTTCTGTACGACTAACTCTGCTTTTTCAGAACGTGAAAAAGTGGCGACAAACATGAACAAGAAGGCAGAGATTCCACAAAACGATTGGACAAGGAATGAGATGATGTCCACATCGACCATGTTGTTTCCACACCAAGGGGGTTTTTGAAACAATCACTTGCCATCCTTTTTTACCAGTGGGGATTTGAAGAGGGTATGGCAGGGAACGGATTCAAATTACCGAAGGCGAGACCAAACGGTCCACCGTTCTATTCTAGAAATCAAGTTGCAGGTGTATTGCACCAAGTCGCTGTTCTGTTGGAATTACAGGGAGCGAATGTCTTCAGAGTTCGATCGTACCAAAACGGAAGTCGTCTTCTTGGAACTTTGACTGAAGATTTACACGAACTTGTCGTAACAGGCCGCTTGTTTGAGATGAAAGGTATTGGGAAAGGTCTTGGCTCTGCCCTCTCGCAAGCAATACTCGAAGGCGAATGGCCAGAAGATTGGCACCGCCTACACAACGACACGCCTCATGGACTCATTGAAATGCTTGGAATACCAGGATTAGGTCCGAAACGAATCAAGTTGATGCATACGGAACTCGGAGTTGATTCGATTGCTAAATTGAAAGAAGTAGCCGAAGAAGGTTTGATTGCTCCAATGAAAGGATTTGGCAAGAAGACTGAGCAACGTATGCTCGATGGTATCGAATTGCTTTCACGATTCCGTGCTCGTCGCCGTCTTGACATCGGACTGAAATACGGATCAGCATTTGAACAACGAATTAGGGACATACCTGGTGTTGAACGGGTTCAACTTGCAGGCAGTGCACGACGAAGGAAGGAGACCATTGGTGACCTCGATATTGTCGTAGGTGTCACTCGAGAAGAACATGAAAATGTTGCAAATGCAATCCTCGCACTTCATGGCATCGCTGATGTGAAGGGTGCTGGAGATTCAAAAATCAGCCTTATTCTTGAAGCAAGTATATTCGAAGATGGATTCTCAGTAGGCCATATCGATGCAAACGTACTGGATGCAATTGGAGGTGATGATTACGAACAGTTAGAAAGTGCTGGAACCATTGATGCCCAAGTTCGATTGGTACCTCCAGAGATGTTTTCGTTTACTCTTGCATACTTTACAGGAAGTAAAGAACACAACATTGCAATGCGTCAACGTGCCATAGATCGTGGATTACGCCTCAATGAATTCGGTTTAATTCCAGAACAAGAAGCTGGAGAACTCAAAGGAATCGAAGCAGCGCAATATTCTCTTCATGCCATGACCGAAGAAGACATCTATGCTCATCTCGATATGCAATGGGTTGCACCTGAATTACGAGAAGACATGGGCGAAATGGATGCTGGAAGTCAACAGGCCTTGCCCCACCTTCTCGAATTACCTTCAATCAAAGGAGCATTGCACAACCATACTGTCGTATCAGATGGAGAGGCTACACTCGAGCAGATGGCTGATGCAGCGCAATCTCTCGGTTGGAACTGGCTCGGAATCGCCGACCACTCTCCTACGCTGAAAATAGCCAATGGAGCGCCTGCTGATCGTCTTCTAGAACAAGGTCAAACCATCAAACAATACAATCAGAAATGGGCAGATGATGGTGTTGATTTCCGACTCTTCCACGGCGTTGAATCAGATATCTTGCCTGGAGGGAAATTAGACCACCCCGATGATGTCCTTAGGGAACTGGACTACGTTGTAGCTTCAGTTCATGCCGTGACAAAATGGAGAGGTAGAGATGAAAATGAGAACACAGAGGAATTACTCAAGGTCCTTGAACACCCAGCAACAACAATCATTGGACATCCTACTGGTAGGATTTTACAAGGTCGTGAAGGATATGAAGTGGACGTATACCGGATTATCGATGCTATGGCTGAACATATTCAAGATGGAAAATTCAAAGCGATTGAATTGAATGCAAGCCCATACAGATTGGATATTGATTACAGACTTTGTAAGTACGCTAAGATTTCGGGAGTACCTGTTGCGATTAGCCCTGATGCACATTCAACGAGAGGATTAGCCGATATTCAATACGGAGTCATGACTGCACGTAAAGGATGGTTGGAAGAAGATGATGTACTCAACACCATGAGCGGAGAATCATTGGCTCAACAACTTGCCCTACAATGAAGCAATAGTTCATCAATCAGTAGCAGGTGGAAAATCCATGCGACTCACACGGACACTCATCATAGGTGGTCTCATGGTGATACCAGGGCTCTTCCTTGGACTCCTTGTTTGGTACCTCCTCGGCCAGCCTCAAAATGGTGAGTCTCCCCTCATTGAGATATTCGCATGCAATCTAATTCCTCTTGCAAGCATAGGATCTGGAATCTTCTTTGGCTGGGTTACGGGCTCCGAATTCGCAGAATAGGTGGCTTCATAATGAAGCGAAGTGAGAAGGCAGAACGCATTCAGCAAATGCTTGAGTCGTTGTATCCTGAAACACCTGTTCCTCTTGATCATGAATCTTCATTTCAACTCCTCGTAGCTGTCCTCATGAGTGCACAGACCACGGATTTGAAAGTTAACGAAGTTACACCAGAACTGTTTCGACAAGGCCCTACTCCAGAAAAGATGGCTGATTTGAAAGTAGAACAAATTGATGTGGTTGTTCATCCACAATCTATTATCCACTCGGCAGTACAATTTGAAGATGGCTCCATTAAAGCACAATTGGGAGTGCCAGATATGAAACTTCCTATACAATACGCTTTAGGTTTTCCAAAAAGACTACCAAATACTTTTAAGCGTTTCAGTTTTATGGATTACCCAAATTTAACTTTTGAAAAACCTGATTTGGAAACTTTCAGAAACTTACAATTGGCATATGATTGCATGCAAAAAGGAGGGAATATGCCTTGTATTTTGAATGCCGCAAACGAAATTGCAGTAGCAGCTTTTCTGCAAGATAAAATTGGATTTTTAAATATGTCCGATTTAATTGCCAATTGTATGGAAAAAATTACTTTTGTTTCCAAACCAACTTTAACCGATTATGTTGCTACAGATGAGGCGACAAGAATATTAGCAAACGAACTATTATAAATGGAATTTTTAATAAAAGCTGCACAACTCTTAATGAGTTTATCAATCCTAGTAGTACTACATGAACTAGGTCATTTTATACCCGCAAAATTATTTAAAACTAGAGTAGAAAAATTCTACTTATTTTTTGATCCTTGGTTTTCGGTTGTAAAAAAGAAAATTGGCGATACTGAATACGGTATTGGGTGGCTTCCTTTGGGTGGTTATGTTAAGATATCAGGAATGATAGATGAGAGCATGGACAAGGAGCAAATGGAAAAAGACCCTGAACCTTGGGAATTTAGAGCAAAACCAGCTTGGCAAAGGCTAATTATTATGTTGGGTGGAGTTACGGTAAATCTACTGCTTGGTATCTTCATATATTCCATGACTCTTTATGTTTATGGAGATAAGTATTTACCAACCGAAAATATGAAAGATGGTATTTGGTGTGTAGATGGGTTAGCGACTGATATTGGTTTCAGAAATGGAGATAAAATAATTTCTGCTGATGGATATCCTGTTGATCGTTATTCTGATATTTTAGAGAATGTTATTACTTCTGAAACAATTTTAGTAGAACGAAATGGGGAAGAAACGGCACTTAATATGCCTATTGATTTGATTGATAAATTTCTTAATAATCCTACAAAATTAATTTTATACCCTAGAATTCCAACTATTGTTAGTGGGGTAGAAAAAGGTTCAAATGCTGAAAAAGGAGGGTTGAAGAAAAAGGATATTATAACAGCAATTAATGGAGTTAATTATACTTATTTTGATGAATTTAAAAAAGGGTTAAATAATCATATTGGAAATGAAATTGCTTTAACAATAGAAAGGAATGGAAAAGAAAAAAACCTGAACATATTGGTTTCAGAAGAAGGTACTTTAGGCTTTTCTCCAGCAAATATTAACATCAAGCAATTAGAAGAATTAGGAACCTATAAATTAGCATCAGACAAGTTTAGTTTCTTAGCATCATTCCCTGCAGGATACAACAAAGCAATTAAAAAATTAGGAGGTTATATTGCACAATTTAAAATGATTTTATCACCTAGTACAGGTGCCTACAAAGGAATGGGAGGTTTTGGAGCAATTGGTTCAATGTTTCCTGCAACTTGGAACTGGGAAATTTTCTGGAATTTAACTGCTTTCCTTTCTTTAATGTTGGCGTTTATGAATATACTACCTATCCCAGCTTTAGATGGGGGGCATGTTGTTTTCTTATTATATGAAATGATAGTAGGAAAACCTGCTCCAGAAAAAATAATGGAATACGCACAAATGGTAGGTATGATTTTACTACTTAGTTTATTGGTTTTTGCCAATGGAAATGATATTTTAAAACTGTTCTAAATTTGTTTGAGGCTTTAACAACATATCATCTTATTATTATCTTTTCCATAACGATAATTATTTCGTATTTCTTTAATATTTACGCTAAAAAATCAGGAATCCCTGCTGTATTATTATTAATCGGATTAGGGATTGGAATCAATTATGCTTTGCGTTTTTCTGGCTTTCCGAAACCTGACTTGCTTCCTGTACTTGAAGTATTAGGTGTTGTGGGTTTAATCCTAATTGTATTAGAAGCGGCATTGGATTTACAATTACTAAAAGAAAAAATTGGACTTATTGTTAAATCCTTTTTGGTGGCATTAATTGGGCTTGCTGGAACTGCCTATTTAGCAGCTTTAGCACTCAATCTTTTAATGGAAGTTGAGGTGTTAAACGCCTTGTTGTACACTATTCCTTTGTCTATTTTAAGCTCTGCAATCATCTTGCCTAGCATTGATGACTTGGATGAGGACAAGCGTGAATTTATGATTTACGAAAGCACCTTTTCGGATATTGTTGGGATAATTGGTTTTTATAGTGTCTTAACTATGGTGGGGTCAAGTTCTGGAGAAAGTGTATATGGTGAGGTATTTGGCAACCTATCGTTAACCGTTATCTTCTCAGTTATCATTTCTTATATTCTTATTTATATTTTCCAAAATATAAAAGGACATGTAAAACTATTTTTACTGATTGCTATCTTACTTTTATTATATGCAGTTGGGAAAATGCTCCATATGTCTTCTTTATTAATCATTCTTATTTTTGGTATGATTTTAAACAACTACAAAGTATTTTTCAAAGGAGGATTAATGAAATTATTGAATGTAGAAAAAGTAGAAGAGGTGCTAGGAGATATGAAAGTAATTACTGCTGAAACTGCTTTTGTGGTTAGGACTTTCTTCTTTATTATTTTTGGTTGGTCAGTTTATTTAGGGAGCTTGTTAAGCTTTAAGGTAATTGGTATTGGCTTAGTTATTTTAACAATTATATATATTGTTAGGGCAATTACTCTCTTTATTTTTAACGGGAAGGGTGTAAACCCACAACTGTTTTTAGCCCCAAGGGGATTGATTACTATACTCTTATTTTTTGCTATACCTAAGGAGTTAAGTATAGGTGCGGAATTTCAAGGAGTGTTACTATTTGTGATTTTGGTTAGTTGCCTTGTGATGACATGGTCCTTAATTTCCTATAAAAACAAACTCGCTCAAATTGGGGAATATGAAGATGAGGA
>ENA-ORDA01000619-ORDA01000619.1-marine-metagenome-genome-assembly--contig:-NODE-619-length-34395-cov-5.797919_pt1 | contig 34395 bp, 27 predicted proteins | sample MGYA00237778_ERZ508506 | MGnify/ENA primary metagenome ERZ508506 (study PRJEB26177, sample SAMN06267891) | marine metagenome | isolation source: Monterey Bay, California, USA | place: Pacific... | reverse complement strand
TTGATGCTATTTTTTTCGAGAATACAAAAATTAAGGTAGCTGCGAAAAAAACGCAGGTGTTCGTTAAAAAGGTAGGTTACGGCTCTATTTGCAGCAGTTAAAAGTTGCTCGTCCTTGGTGACGGAAAACACGTCGAGCATTGACCAAACAGTTCCTGAATGTCGGAGAACGTTATAACCCGAGAGCTTCGCGTTACTGATGGCATCGTAGCGGTAACTGAACTTTCCTGATTCCAAGGTCAGTTCAGCGAGCTTATTGGCACCTGCCTTGGCTACGGCTAGCGCATCGCAGGATAGAATATTCCGCATTACGTTGCGTTGTCCTTAAGTATTTGCGTCTTAAATTTTATGCTGGTGAAGTCAGAGCGATAACTGCGCAAGGCCACAAAATTTTGTGACAGGCTCTTAGCGAGCATTACGCCTTTCCTGTGTTTTACTGTCATGCAGCCCTTATTACATTGATATATTCCACATGCGGATGTGGCCATCATTCGTACTGAACACCTTGTCCACAGGCACCAGATACGCCTAATTCGAAAACGGCGCTTAGCGCATCAGCGCTGTTAATGCCCTCAGCAATACAGGGTAGCCCGAGTGATTGAGCGATATTGATATATGTGCGCATTAAAGCGGCATTGCCAGGGCTGTTATTAATGTCGCGACTGAACAGGCTGTCCATTTTTATGTAGTCCATGCCCAGATCGCCCAGCTTCCCAATATCACTAATTCGGTATCCCATATGCTCAATGCCGATTTTCACACCCGCTGCGTGGGCTACGGAGACCAAGCGCTTGAAGTTGTCGGGCTGAGCGAAGGCGGTAGCTTCGCCAATTTCTAAATTAAGCTTGTTCGCATTTTCGGTATGGTTTTTCAAGAACAGCTCTAACCAAGTGCTAAAGCGGCCATCGAGCAGCGCAGCAGAGGTGAGGTTGGCACACGTGCTTTGTCCGGTCTCCCGAATTTTCTCTATCGCCAAACCCGTAGCAATCTGGTCAATCTCATAACTAAGATTTAACCGATGCACCCAGGGCATGAACTCCCCAGCGCTACGTAATTGTCCATCAACATTAATGCGTAACATGCCTTCGTGATGGATAAGTTGGCCGTCGGGGGTGACCACTGGAAATGTGGCAATGACTAGTTGTTGTTCTTCGATGGCTGTCAGTAATTGAGAGTGCCATAGGCTCGCTTGTTCGCGGATTGGTATGGCACTTCCGCTTGTTAGGTTGGCTACGATAACCTCCGATTCTTCTTGTTCATCAGATACAACCAGCGCGCCGTCTAGGGCAGCCATTACATGCCCAATGGTTTGGCCTGAAGTGTAAGTTACGCAGGCGCTAGGCAGCGGCGTCTCCGTCATCTCAAAGTTTGCGAGTACCTCCCAGATAATGCGTTGCAGCGCTTCTGCGGCCTGTTTTGGCTCATTGGCAAGAGGGGCCAGCAAGCAGAAGTCGGAGCCATTGAGCCTGCCCGCGACCCAGTCGGATTGGGAAAGATTGAGGCGCGTTATAGAACTACCAATTTCGGCCAATACGGCATCCATGGTTTGGCGTCCGAAGTTTTGATTGAGTCGGGCTAAGTTGCTTAGCCGCACTAGTGCAACACTGCCACTGGCATCAGCATCCTCTGATTCCAGTTTTGCTCCTAGGCGCGCCATGAACGGACTGCGTAGTAATAGCCCTGTGCCGGCATCTATCTCTGTTGCCTCGCGCTGACGAGAGAGACGTTGAGATTCTTTTTGCAACATTTCCCCAACGCGTCGTGCAAGTTCATTCATGGCCCGGGTTACCTCTGCGAATTCCGTCGTAGAGGGTTCTGGTGTGGTTATAAATCTGCGCTCTCCAATGGCCTTGGCTTGGATGACGACACCTTTTAATGGTGCCAAGATTCTTTGCAGCAACAAGGAACCTATGAGCCCTGCAAGAGCAACAGATGCCAAGAGCGCCCAAAACATATTTTGAGCGGTTTTCCAGAGTTCGTCGTAAGCGACATCATCGTGGCGCTGTACTTCTAAGAGGCCCTGTTGAGTCCAGCCGGGTTGAAGCATTGCCTGGCCAGGCGCGGACTCTATGGGAAACCAAGTCTTGAGGATGCTGGGGTAGTTACTGATAGTGCCCGGGTTACTCCAGTCAAAAAGGGGTGGAGCCAGAGGATCTGGGCTCAAAAGTCGTATTCTTAAATATACGCCCTGATTGGCCATAGCAGAGAGGTAAGTCTCCAGCTCGATGCCATCGAGGTTGAGTTTGTTCAGATGCAGTGCGGTACCGTTAGCATCATTGAGGTTCTCAATGGCAAGTTGCTCTTCAAGATACTGGCTCGATCGCTCCCCCATAATGATAAAGGAGATGATAAAAATCCCTATAATCATTGGCCCAATAAAGGCTAGCGCTAGCTTTTTGTATAACGACATGGTTGTGCGCTCCTAAAATCCAGTGGTGAAGCCTTCCTGGCGAATTTTTTCTACGACTTGGCCCCAGCGAGATAATCGAGCAGTGGGCCGTTGATTAGTAGCTCGCGGTCCTGTGCCCACCCACAACTGTTCACCATTAAAGCTGAAAACAGGTTGTAGGTCGCCTCGCTCCGTGGCAGGCCTAATCACGTAATCCAGATTGTCGAGAATTAAAGGTACCGCGGTTGGAGATTTGTACCAAGCTAACACCATGTGGGCTTGGTTTAACCCGCCCCGCTTTGCCTTGACGTAGACGAGTCTTAGTGAAGACGGTGGTACGCCCATGAGCGTTAACGTCGCGTATTTTGCGATGGCATAATCTTCACAATCGCCGACGCCTTTACCCATTGTCTCCAGCGGCGTAGACCAATAATCCTCAGTCTCCCACCGGTAAGTGATGTTTTGGTTAAAGAAATCATTAACCGCAACCAGTTTTTTCTGCGTATCTGCGTTGGCAAAAGTCCCAATCATCGCCTCCCAGCGCAACACCGTTTGCACTGCTAGCGAGCCAAATCGGGAGCTCGCTTGAGCTTCTAAATTAGGGATTTGCATGCCCCGCAAGTTGCTGGGCGCTACCAGTAATAGTTGAAGTAGGGTCAATACCAAAATCAAAGGTATTAAGTGCACTTGCAATTTCCCGACAAAGGTCCACACTTTATCATGTTAATCAGGCACCTAGATCTTTACTCGAAAGTAAATTGTACGAAATGTTGGGTAAGGAGCGGGTGATGCCTTCAAATCTTGTTACTCCGGAAGTAAACGATTAACGGGATGATTTTAAGCGTCACACGCCAGGTTAGGCCCTTGCGATCACAAGTTGATAATAGGATTTGATGATGATTACTGAAAACTCAAAAGTTTGCTATCGAGATGTTACCCGCATCATAGTCTTAGCAGCGCTGTTGGGTTCGGTCCCTGCCTTGGGGCAGGAGAAAATTAGTACTTTTGGGGCTGCGGTATCCGCAGCGCTGGAGTCAAACCCCGCTGTAGTTTCTGCTTATTACAATTTTGAAGCCGCACGGGAGGGGCAGCGCTCAGCTGAGGGCGGCTTTTATCCCAGCGTCGACCTCAATGCAGACTATGCTTGGGAGGAACGCGAAACGCCCCTCAATGATTTTGGTGATTACGAACGTGATTCGGTTCGTTTTAGTGTGACGCAACTACTATTTGATGGCTTTCAAACCCGGGACCGAGCGCGGTCGCTTGGTTATGAAAAATTAGCACGGTATTACGATGTTCATGGGGCGGCGCAGTCTATTGCACTCGACGCCACTGTGGCGTATTCCAATACGGTGCTGTATCAAAAGTTAGTTGGATTTGCGGGTGAGAACTTTGACTACCATAAGAACGTGTTTAGCAAAATCCAACAGCGCGCCGCCGCAGGGCGCGATGAGGGCGTAAATCTTGATCAGGCTAAATCACGGTTGGCGCTGGCAGAGTCAAACCTATTGACCGAGCGGACGAACCTTTATGACACCGTCAGCGAGTTTCAGCGGATTGTGGGTGCTTTACCTGGCGATAACTTACCTATGCCGGCATTACCAAGCGGTGTTATGCCGGGACTTCGTAATGATGCACTGAAGGCCGCTTACAATAGCTCCCCCGAAATTAATCGAACAATTGAAGAGGTGCGTGCGGCTCGCGAGGCTTTAGGTGCAACGCGGGGGCCGATGTACCCTCGTCTCGATTTGCGTTACCGAAACGAACAAGAGTCTAATATCGACGGTTTCCGAGGTGATTATGACTTGCAAGCTGTTGAGTTGGTGTTCACCTACAATCTTTTCCGGGGCGGCAGTGACAGCGCTCGGCGTAGGGAGTTTTCGAATCGATACTACTCGGCAGTAGAGGATCGCAAGCAAGCTTGCCTCAGTGTGCGTCGCGAGGTCACCATTGCGTTTAATAATGTAAGGGCTCTGAAAGAGCAGGTGCGCTATTTATCGATTCAGTCTGAGGCGCAGGACAAAACACGCAAAGCTTATAACGATCAGTTCGATCTCAATCAGCGCTCACTGCTCGATTTGCTTGACTCACAAAATGAGTTTTTTGATACCCAGCGGGCGTTGGCGTCGGCAAAAATTAATCTTCTTCAAGCTCAGGCCCGAGTTCTGGCTGAAATCGGCATGTTGACCGATGCTCTCGACGCTCAGGGTTTTAACGCCGATAAGATCGAAGCATTAAATCTTGACTTAGTGCGACGAGACGATGAGGAAATCGCCGTATGCGACTCGGGAGTCGTTCCTGAGATGGTTATCGTGCAAGACGCATCGCTCGATGCTGCTCCTTTGGTGGTCACTAGCGACTATGGTTTTTCAAATGCGACGGACACGCCTGAGCTGGCTACGGCAGTAACGACAGTGTCAAATTCTGAGGTCCTTGAGGATCCTGCGCCGATGAAGACTCTGGTCATTGCCCCAGAACCTGACGACATGTCTTCATACGGCAACTACGAAGCTGAATCAGATGGCGTGACCGACCCTAGCAACTGGTTTATCAATATAGCGACATACGCTGATATTGTTTGGGCAGAGCGCTGGAAGGCATCACTGTCTGAGGAAGGATATCCCGCCGTTATTATCCCGTTTGAAAAAGATGGGGTCACGCTACACCGCATTCGCGTTGTTGGATATGCGGATGAGGGAGAGGCGCAGTCCGACGCTATTCTTATTGAAAACTCACTTGAAACAGGCCCTTTATGGGTGGGGTGTATGTCTGAGGCATAGCCTGTTAGGTTTTTGGCTAGGGCTCTCACAGCCCGGTACCATGCAGATCAACCTTGGCTTGAACCGAGCAATCAGAATAAAGGTTTTAGAAGGCTGAGGGCCTTGGTGCCGCGTTAATTTTCGTTGGGCACCGCAGTGAATTCGCGTTCTTCAAGAAATAGTAAAAGCGCGTCGATGTCAATTGGCTTACGCATGAGCGTCACGCCCTCATTATTAATGTGCTTCAGATCTTCGTCCGCGTCTAGGTGGCCAGAAATCATAAGATATTCAAATTGTCGGCCGGGCATTTCTTGCAGAGCCTGAATTAACTCGGCGCCGTCGCGGCCAGGCATCCGCATGTCGGTTAATATCAGCGTTATATGCAGGTTTGTCTCAATGAGAGCCAAAGCTTCATTGACACTCAGTGCCTTTTGACAGGTGTAGTCAAAAGACGATAGAAATTCACATAACTCCTCAGCAATTACGCTCTCATCATCTACGACTAATATTCCTGAGTGCTTCATTGCCACGCCTTTTTTGTTTATTTGAGTCCAAGCATAAGACGCAATTTGCGAATCGGAAAGGGTATACTTGCATAATCAGTGTACAATACCGCGTCTGGGGCCGATTTGACATGGTGGGAGTGAAATGCAGATTCGTATGAGAGCCACCGCCGTTAGGTCTCTGACCTTACTCGCGATACTGTGCTTCATTCTTGAGGCTCTCGTTGTATATCGACTTTTCGCCCTGCGTGATCTTCAGCAAAGCGTGTTGCAGCTTCAGGTAGAAGCGCAGCAGGTGGAGCGTGCTCTGAGCCCTACGATCATTTTTAGCGATCGAGACGCGCCGATACCCTTGGTCGCTCTGTCATTGCGAGATGACGTGGTGTCGGATGCCTGTTGTGCCGTGCCCCTGCAGTTGCTTAATGAGGCTCACAAAGCTTCAAGCCTTAACGATTATTCACGGGCTTACAGTGAGCTACTACGCGGCCTAGATGGCTACTCTGCAGTGCGGCGCGATCAGATTGATAGCATGCTAAAAACAAATGCGTGGCTCCCCTACATTGCGACAGTGATTTTGGTTGCTGTATTTTTGATCGCTTGGCAAATTTTGCAAAATAATTTTCTTGGGCCTATCAGCCGACTTCATCGAGCCGTCAGAGAGGCAGATTTACACGGTGGTTTTGATTATCGCAATCGCGCAACCGATCCTCAGGAGATAGGCGATCTAGGCGTATCCTTCTCAAATTTGTTGTCGCGGCTTGTCGGTCAGCTGGCCGGGCGTGAGCTTGCACTTCGCGAGGCTAAGGATATGTCGCGGCGAGAAACTGAGCGGGTTTCTGCTGAGCTAAATGAACTTTTTGAGGGCAGCCCTAACCCCATCTTTGTTCTTGATAAGGCAGGTCTTGTCGTTACTTGGAACCCTAAAATCGCCGCTATTACAAATCTGCCCGAGTTGGAGGCCATTGGGGGAGGTTTTGAAGATTTATGTTTGGCTACAAGCCTTGACAGAGAAGATTTTCATGCCCAATTCGTTCGGGTTTTAAAGGGTGGGGTACAGGACGATATTCGGTTGCCCCTGGTAAGTCGCGGGGCGGCAACGGTTGTGATCAGAGCAAACCTGCGGCCGTGTCGAGCTTTTGGAGGCGAAATTGTAGGCATAAACTGTTTTGGTCGCGAGATAAATGGCGAGCTGCAGCCGAGTGTTTTAGAAGTAGAGGCTCAGCAGGCTAGTTATTTCAGCCAGCTGGCATCCAGTGCCGCGCATCAGCTTAACCAGCCTTTGCAAAAGATGCGTTTGTATCTTGCCAATGCTCAAAATCGTTTGCGCATGCCAGAGATTGATCAACAGAGTTTGGCGGAAAAATTAAGCGGTATTGATGCTGAATTATCAACAGTATCGGAGATCATTGACCACTTAAGAGAGTTTGGCCGCCCTATTGAGCCTATGCCTAATGGCTTTCAGATAGCAACGGTTATTGAGCGTTGTTTGGATCTGTCTCGAGGTAGCTTGGTTGAGCACGGTATTGAAGTAACACTGGATTGTCAGCTGTCCAATGAGATGGCAAATGGCCACCCGCTTCAGATTGAAAAGCCGTTAATTGCGCTCCTAAACAACGCTCGGGAAGCGGTGCTCGAGGGTGCGCCTAGCAACCCCAAAATTACTATAGTCGCCACAGCTGTCGAGGCTGATATCGCAAAGATCGTGGTGTCAGATAATGGCTGTGGTTTTACGGAGGACCTGCGCGACAGGGTCTTCGAGCCATTTTTTTCCACACGCACAGCGGACAAAAATGTTGGCTTGGGGCTTTCTGTGGCACAGGCCGTCCTCAACGATCTAGGGGGACGTTTAAATCTGGATAGTGATAATGGTTGGACAACTGCCACAATGGTTGTTCCGCTGCGATAGGAGAAAAATGGGTTTGTTGAATAGACGACTTAAAGCCGCCAGGAGTTATCCATTTTCAACGCAGATAGCCGATATGCCCTGCGCTAGCGGCGTGGCCAGCTCTTCCGGCCCAGCCACCTGCAATAAAGTCGGCGCCTTTACCTCGAGTGAAGGTGGCTGGTTGCTAGCAAGCTTTATGGGCTCACTAGGAACAAAATTTCTGTTAGCTTTAAAGGGTGATGCAAAGTCGGAAAACTTAGCCGTGGAAGGGCAGATCACGGTAGACTCGTCAGCACCGCATAATAAGCTGCAAAATGCAACTGCGCGTTTTGTTGAGTTGAATGGAAGCCGTCCGTGAAAGTACTAGTTGTCGATGATGAATCTGATATTCGCGAGGAACTCGGAGAGTTTGTTGAGCAGTTGGATTTTTCAGTGGTGCTGGCCAGTAATGGTGAAGAGGCGTTGGGTAAATACTTTGATGATCCTGAAATCTCGATCATCCTGAGTGATCTTATGATGCCGGGACTTAACGGCCTCGAAATGTTGGATAACATTAATAGCGCTCCGGGCGCACACCAGCGGGTTCGACGTGTCATCTTCATGACGGGAAACGGAAACACGCAATCAGTAATTCGTGCGATGCATCTCGGAGCAAAAGAATTTCTTCTTAAGCCAGTGGATCTCGATCAACTTGAGCGACACATAATGAGCGCCAAGAGAGAAGTTGCTACCGATCGGGCTCGCCAAACTGAGGAGATATTGCTGAAGCAGCAGGTCTCTTTAAATAATGCCGAAATATCTTCCTTAAATCGTGATGTTGAAGAGGCTTACGCTGAGGCTTTGGCTTGTTTGGCTGCCGCTGCAGAACACAAGGATCCCGAGACCGGCCAACATATTATTCGTATTGGCGAATATGCCGCTGTGCTTGCACAAGCGTTAGGTTGGGACAAGGAATGGAGCGAGATGATTAGGTTGGCCGCGCCCCTTCACGATGTAGGTAAAGTCGGTATGCGCGATTCGGTACTGCTGAAGGAGGGCCCTCTCGATGACGATGAGTTGCATCATATGCGGCAACACCCAGAGACCGGCTATCAAATCCTCTCGGTCTCGAATTATCCAACCATGAAGATGGCTGCCCGCATAGCACGCTGTCATCATGAGCGTTGGGATGGAACCGGCTATCCGCGAGGGCTTAAGGGATCAGAAATTCCTGTGGAAGCTTCGATTACGACGTTGGTAGATGTCTATGACGCGCTGCGGTCAAAGCGGCCTTACAAGCCTGCGTTTGATCACAAGCAAGTGATGGATATTATTTTAAATGGAGATGGCCGAACAGAGCCCAAGCATTTCCGACCGGATGTGCTCGCTGCTTTTGAGGCTGCCCAAGACAAGATGGCAGATATTTTTGAGCGACTTAGCGACGATACTGATTCTTCCAGTCACACGAGTTCATCTAAGCGCGAGGTTTTGTAATGAAGACGTTGATTGTAGAGGATAGCTCCACACTCTGCGCTATTTATGAAGCGTATCTGGATGACACCGGTTACGAAGTACACACGGTCGAGACTTTTACGGGTGCTCTGATGGCACTGGAAAGCTTAAAGCCTGATTTGATTTTACTCGACATAGAATTACCAGACGGTAACGGTTTAGACCTGTTAGCAGAAACAGTGCTCATGAAGCCCCAGCCTGCAGTCGTTGTGATGACAGGGCACGGTATCGAATTTGCAGACCAGGCGATCGAGCGTGGGGCCGACGACTTTTTGGGTAAGCCATTTGACGCTTCCAGGCTACGCGTGACCCTTGCCAATGTGGCGCAACGGCTGGAGCTCACCCAAAAGCTCAGCCAGCTTGGCGAAAAGCGTGAACGCCTGGGCTCCATCTTGGGTTCATCCGATGTCATGCAGGTGGTTTATACAACGATTGAATCCTTAGCCTCGAGTCGTGCGACTGCCCTGATTACGGGTGAGAGCGGCACTGGCAAGGAGCTTGCGGCGAGAGCGATACATGATTTGTCAGTCCGTGCCCCAAAAGAGTTTGTTGCAGTTAACTGTGCCGCCATACCCAGTGATCTTATTGAGTCTGAGCTCTTTGGAGAGGCGCCTGGCGTCAGAGGTAATGTTCATGCCCGAGACGGCCTTATAAAGCAGTCAGATGGAGGAACCTTATTTCTTGATGAAGTCTGTGATATGCCTTATGAGTTGCAATCGGTGCTTCTTCGGTTTATCCAAAGTGGTTCTTTTAAGCCGGTAGGCAGTGATAACGAGTTTGTTGCTGACGTACGTATTTTAGCGGCTACTAATCGAGATCCGTTGTTTGAAATGCGTGAAGGACGGTTGCGCGAGGATTTGTTTTATCGGTTACATGTGGTGCCTTTACGGGTACCGCCACTGCGAGAGCGCGGTGATGATGTGCTGTTGTTATCTACCTACTATCTCAAAGTATTCTCTGAGCAAGAGGCTCGAGAGACGTGTGGATTTTCTGAAGATGCCCGTAGAGAGTTTCGACGATATCCCTGGCCCGGAAACGTTAGGCAGTTAGAAAATATTATTCATCGTTTGGTGCTTATGTCGCCAGAGCAGACCATCGGTTATGAACAGCTCCGTGTCGCTATTATGGATAGCGACATGGTCGATAGTACCGCCTCAAATCCGAGTGCAATTACCCCGCTTACTAGCGAGGCGCGTGTTGGCGGCGTGGAGCCTTTGTGGCTCACTGAAAAACGCGCGATTCAGTCGGCTATTGATCACTGTGAGGGCAATGTAAACCGTGCCGCTGGTTTGTTGGAGGTCGCACCTTCCACCATTTACCGAAAAATCCAAAGTTGGAAGTCGTAAAAAAAATAGCTAATAGCAATGGAGTCGTGGAATGTATGGTGTCATTAATAAATCGCTGAGAGACATGGTGGTTGAGCAATTTGGTGAGAGTAAGTGGCAAGAGGTTCTCCTGCGCTCCGGTGTGCCCGATGACAGCTTTTTGGCAATGCAATCTTACGATGATGATATTACCTACAGCCTGGCTCAGGCTTGCGCTGATGAAATGGCTATTGATCTCAGCGATGCGTTAAGAGCTTTTGGAGTACATTGGGTTGAGAATACCGTGGCACGGCAGTACGAATCGCTTCTGCGGGCTGCAGGCTCAGACATGCTAGGTTTTCTGAGTAACCTTAATAATCTCCACGATCGCATTAGTTCTACCTTTTTAAATTACCGACCTCCTAACTTTAAGGTGGAAGAACGTAATGAAAATAATGTCGACATTTTTTACGTGTCTGAACGAGTCGGATTGACGCCCTTTGTCGAGGGTCTGTTACACGGATTGGCACAGCGATTTAATCAGTCTATGGAGATTTTGGAAATCGAGCCCCAAGCAGTCGATGCCGGGGAAAGAACGCTCTTCAAAGTTCGCATGGGTTAACGGTTAGTTTTTTGTGAACAAACCAGATCTATTTTGGGGTGAGCTTCAAAAACTTTTTACGTTAGTCGGCCAAATTGACAGTGACGGGGTATTGGTTCGAGCTAGCCCCCTACTCGCTGACAAGTGTCGGCTTGATAGCACTAGTGCGGTCAAATTTTTTGAGCATTTCAAATTTAAGCGTCCGACACTGTTTGACGGATCTATGGTGTCTGCCAAAGAGGCGGTGGGTGAATTGTTTTTGGGGTTTAGTGAAGACTTGGGCTTCGCCATCCGTGGGCAGATCATTGACTATGCTGAGATGGGCTTGGAGGGACTCTGTTTTGTCGGTGTGCCTTGGTTGTGGTGGATAGAAGAAAACACAGTTGATAGCGCTTTGACGATGTCTGATTTTCCTGCGCATGACGTACAGATGGATCAGCTGTTCTTCATGAGTACGCAGCAGTCGATGGTAGATGATTTACAAGCACTTAACGCGCAACTGAAATCTGCGAAGCAAGAAGTAGACCGTGCTAATGAGGCGCGTCAAAAGTATTTCCATCATGTCAGTCATGAAATGCGCACGCCCTTAAATGGTGTGATTAGTTCCCTCAGCCTGATGAGTGACTTTAAGCTTGAGGGCAAGCTTTTAGAGTATGCGGAGCTGGCCTCGAAAAGCGCCGATCGCCTTTTGGAGGTTATTAATTTCACCTTGGACACGGCGTCGCTGGAATCCCACGTGAGCGAGGCAGACAATAGTGCATTTTGCCTTGATGACTTGATAAATGAGTGCCTAATGTTGGCGCGACCTAGGGCGTTAGAAAAAGGACTGGAGCTGGGTCGCTCAGGAGAGCGTGGTTTCAGCAAAAATTATAGCAGTCGTTTAAAACTTCTGAGGCAGGTGCTCAGTAACCTCCTATCAAATGCAGTTAAGTTTTCGCAGTCAGGGACCATTACTGTTGGTGCTCTTAGTCTTGGTAGTGATGATCCTCAAGGCGATATGGTCGAGTTCACCGTTTCTGATCAAGGCCCGGGTATTCCTGCCGATGCCATAGAGAGCTTGTTTGAGCCTTTTTCCACAGGACTAAGTGCGGCCACCCAGCATGCGCAGGGCACGGGCTTGGGGTTAAATATTGTAGAACGCTTCGTTGAAGCCTTGGGCGGCGAGGTGAGTGTGGAGTCTTCTGTAGGTTCGGGAACGATTTTTAGCTTCAAGATCCCACTGTCTTTCGCCCCCGAAGGTGCCGTTCTGAAGTCGAATAGCATGGCTATAGTTCAGGAGACTGATGAGTTTTCTGGCACTGTGTTACTGGTCGATGGTCGGCAATTGAATCGCCAACTCAACGGTAAGCTGCTGGAGTCCTTGGGGTGTAACGTTGCAATAGCAGATTCCGGTGAGAAAGCAGTTGCGCTCCTTCAGTCAAATGCTAAGGATTTTGATCTCCTTATTATGGATGCTGACATGCCGTCACTGAGCTGTTTTGATGCGATGCGGCATATTTTTGATATTTCTGGCGCAGCAAATATTCCAATATTTGCGTTAACGCCCCGCTGTGGCCCCGGTGAGCAACTAAAAGTTGAGCACGCTGGCATGGCTGGAGTTTTAGGTGAGCCGCTGCTAGCAGACGACCTTCGTGACGCTCTTTTGCTACATTTACCTTTGAATTCGAGGGATACAGAGGCAAGCTCAACCGAGCATTTAGTGGATATAGAAACAGCCGACACAGGTGCGGGTTCTGCAGCTGTATCGGATCACGCTGCAATGGTAGATAAGGGCGGAACCAATATGACTGAGAACGAAAAATTACTAGCTGTTGGTGATGACAATATGCCCCAGGACACCGTTGCCTTTGATGGTAAGCCCATTAACCGTCTGGTCCGAGAGGTTGGCATTGTAGTGCTCGATTCCCTAGTCGATAAATTCTTGGGTGAATCTACAGACCGATGGGAGAGCTTACGCAAGGCAATGGCGGAACAGGAGCGAAATATCATTATTCGCGAGGCGCATACTTTAGGTAGTGCCTGCTTGACCTTTGGGTTGGAAGCAGCGGGCGTGAGCTTCCGGCAGATCGAGGCCTCGGCACTGTCGGGTGGAGTTTTGCCGACAACAGATCAGTTGCCCGCCATCTCAGAGCAGCTTGGACTCGGTATTAGGGAGCTTCAGCAGTTATTATCTGAGCAGCGCTTGAAGTAGGTAGGGATTCGCACTCGGAATGTTTACGGCGCGGGATTGCTTCAAGGCGAGGAGTAATATTGCTTATTAGGTCATTAAAATACATTGGAAGGGCTTTTTATGCTTTTGATATCTAGGTTGTTATCGGGATTGTTTGGACTTCTGTTTCTCGTAGTGGGCACAGGATTGTGGTTAAACACTGGAGACGCCGCGGCTGAGCTGGGTCTGGTAAATCTTGCTGCGGCGGGCTTAGGCACCGTGAGAGCAGACATAGCCGGGTTCTTCTTGGGTGGCGGACTCATTCTAGTGCTAGCAGCTGCACGTCGGGATCCGGGTCTACTTTGGCCCGTGCAGCTATTGGTGCTCATTGCCTTGCTAGGCCGGACCCTGACGTTAGTCATAGACGGCCCGGTGGCGGCAGGGGTGCCCAGTATGGGGGTCGAGCTGCTTATCTTACTTGTCCTTTTTTGGTGTAAAAGGGCTTGGGCTTCGCAGCCTGAATAGCCTGTTGTTACCGGGGCAAAGCACTGCTAATCACTGACCGGGTATCCACGGGGTCAATCACACTGTCGAACTCAAGAAAGCTGGCGGCCTCAGTCGCCTTTCCGCGCTCATAGAGTTTGCCAAGAAGTTCCTCAAAATGGGCGTCTCTTTCAGGCCCCTCGGGCAATGTGCTTAACTCTTGCTTGTAACCTAAGTGTACGGCGCCCTCCAGCCCCATGGGTCCAAATTCTCCTGTGGGCCAGCTGGCAGCATAGACAGGGATTTCGAATGAGCCCCCCGTCATTGCCATAGCGCCAAGTCCGTAGCCGCGCCGTAGAAAAATAGCCACTATTGGTTGGGTCAGTGTGGCGCCTGCGGTGAACATTTCCGACATATACCTTGGTGCGCCGATAGCCTCGCTGTCTGGCCCCACCATGAAGCCCGGTGTATCTACAAAAGAGACTACGGGTAGTTTCCATCGCTCGGCGAGTCGGTAAAGGTCCGTAGCTTTGCTTGCACCCTCAGAGTCGATGGCACCACCTAGGTGTCTACAGTCGTTGGCTAATACCGCAAAGGGAATGCCGTTGATCCTCGCGAGGCCGCTGACGATGCTGCGCCCATAATGACTGCGAAGCGGTATGAATGAGTTTTTATCAAATAGGCGCTCTAGGATTTTTACAGGGTCGTAGGCCATTCTTCGATTAGAGGGGAGGGCGTTGCGCAAACCTGATTGCTCCGCAAATTCGAAGTCAGCTGTTGGGCCTTGGCAGAAAGCAAGTGCCTGCCTCGCTTTCATTGTTGCCTCGGCTTCGTCCCGGACGACAATATCAATGACGCCGTTTTTAGAATGTACGGATGTTGGGCCTATCTCTGTGGGTTTAAAGTGGCCAAGACCACCACCCTCAATCATGGCAGGCCCGGCCATGCCAATATAGCTTTCTTGGGTTGCAATTCGAAGATCCGCTGCGCCAAAAAGCGCAGCATTGCCCGCAAAGCAGAACCCGTGGTTTACCGCAATGCGCGGGACTTTGCCAGTTAAGGCGCACCATCGGTGAAAGGTGGGAACATTGAGGCCGCCTCCCGATACCAAAACATCGGTATCGCCGGGCCGACCTCCACCGCCTTCGGTATACATGATTACGGGCAGCTCTTGTTGCCCAGCCAAACCTAATAAGCGATCAATTTTTCGATGATGAAAATATCCTTGAGTCCCGGCCAGAACCGTATAGTCGTTAATAATGAGCGCGGTTTTCGCCAAGCTGTCACTGAATAAGCCGCCATTAACGGGGCCTATAGCTGTTATTACGCCATCACCTGCTGTTTGTTGCTGCAGTTCCTCAACGTCCCTGCGGCTGCGTTGAGCCGCTACAACGTACTGGCCAAATTCGTTGACGGATGCGCCGTCTACGAGATCATGCAAGTTTTCCCGGGCAGTGCGCCCTCCACGTCCGTGCCGCTTTTTGACGGCTTCATCTCTGGCTTCGTCTTGGGTGCTGAGAAGGCGTTGTTGAAATTCTTCGAACGGATCTTTCGCCATGAGTTAGTCCTCCTCGGGACCTAGGGCCTTGCCGGTTACGCGTTCTGGACTCCACCGATGTTTTAACATCGATACTCTTTGTTGATGCACTTCTATGCCTTCGCGGGTTAGACGTTTTGCTGCGAGATCAGCTCGCGGGCACGTCAAAGTTCCTTGGGAATTTACAACGCGGTGCCATGGTAGCTTAGTAGTCGAAGGAAGCTTTGAAAGTACCCTGCCTACCCAGCGGGCCCTTCTAGGATACCCTGACATATCGGCGAGGTCGCCGAAGGAAACAACCTTGCCAGCCGGTACTTGAGCAAGAACTGTGAGCACTTGAACCGTATCTAATGGCGCTAGTTGATCTGTCCTTTTCGTCAAAGGCGTTCTCTAGCTTTAGAAAGCGAATAAAAGTTCAAAACCGCCATAGTGGAAGGGTCTGTCGTTGATATTACCGGTCAGTCTAACTGAGAAGTTGAGGGACTGCTGTCGTGGCTTTGCGATTGTTTGTGCGCAATTTAATTCTAGGGCGTTTTATAAAATTGATAGGCTTCAAGGTCTAGGCAGGCAGGATAAATAACAGAAGTTGATGTACTAAGGGTTTGAGACATGCAGCATTTTGGAAAAGTCAGTAGGGTCTGACTGCTCATTAATGTCGGTTGGCTTTGGAAAAGCTTTTAAAACCTCACGTACCAAACTCCATTGATCAAACGCCGCCCCGTTGTAGTCGAGGCCGCGACGAACAATGACTACGTCGTAAGAAGGCACGATGGTGACATACTGTCCCCGGCTGCCTGCGGCGCTGAACGCTTCGGCAGGTACTTCGTGTTTGCGAGCGTCGGGCACTAGCCACCAGTGGCCTCCGTAATCATTGCCTCTGAACGCAGACGCGGGTGTTGGCTCTCTGATGAAGTCGATCCAGTCCTCGCTAATAATTTGGTCGCCAAACCAGTTTCCTCGGTTCAAAAAAAGCAGCCCGAATCGGGCAAGATCTCTAGCATTGCTGAAGGCCTGACTGCTCAGTATAAAATCCCCGAAGCGATCTGTTCCGAGCAGCGTGCTGTGCATGCCGATCTTTCTAAGCAGCGCAACATAAGGGAATTGGCGATAGGCTTGGTCAGTTTCAAAGGTTTTTTTAAGAGCATGAACTGCTAGTAAGGAGTCGTAGTTTTCATAGTCCCAGTGGCTGCCCGGATCGCGAATCAGGCCCCGCTGGCGTATCGAATTTGCGTAACCGGCGCCGCTCCAATAAGCCAGCCCCGAACCCACAGAATCAGCCATTCCATCGTTGTCTACCGGATAGAGCCCAGTGGTCATATTAAGCGCATGCCTAAGTGTGATCTGCGAGCGGAGGTCGCTGTCCGCTTCCGTTTGCAAGGGCAACCAGTCGATGGGAAGCGGGGCATCCAATGTCATATGACCGGAGTCGACTCGCAAGCCAATTAAAGCCGCCTCAATACTTTTGGCGGCCGACCATGTTCGAGTGCGTGTACGGTAATCAAAGCCTCGGGCATATTGTTCTAGAACGATATCGCCTCGGTGCACCACAAGAAGGCTGGTTGTGTCTTCACCTTCTGCTCGGGGTTTAAATGCCCAGTCAGCGGCCGCATTTAGGGCTGCGCGGGACACATCGTCGTGATGTGTATCTTGGTTAACCAAGTCGCCATGAGGCCATGGCAATTGCTCGACACCTTTATTGGGGATCGCTAATTCTATCTTTGGAAGTTGATCAAAACTTTCCGTTGTCATCTCCGGCGCCATGGCTAGGCAGCCGATACCCGAACGGAACACGGTGGTTACTGCAGGTCCATCATATCCGCCGCCGACTTCAACCGACTGGATTTCAGGATCTATACGATAATTTCCAGTGTTTGCATCGCCAAGGCGTTGATCGCCCAAATAGGCTAGCTCTTGATCAAAAATTTGGCTTAAAGAACGCTGAGAAGTGAATAAACCGTTGCAGATAAACATGGATTGCATGCCGTTGCGCACGGTTTTTCGAGTAGTCTCGAAGTAATCAAAGTCTTTGGCCATTACGGGTGTGCTGCACAACAGCGCTGCCGCCAAATAGTAGAGCAGTGTTGAGGTCTTTGAGCTCATCGGAGTGTCGATAGAAACTACCTCGTCATTATTTATCGATCAGACATGGTGACCTGTAGTCAACGAATCATGCGCTAACGCCGGGTGTGTGATTCATTAATAAATATCTATTCATCAAAAAAATCATAAGGTGGCTGGGGTTTAAAGTATCAAAAATCGGTATCATCGTGGAAAAATTAAATTCCTAGGGGGAAGTATGGAAAGCCAAACATTGACTGGCCAATTGGCGCATTGGGCGCGGGAATGCCCTGAGAGAGTGTGGCTGCGTGATCTGAATGAGCACGGGGAAACGCCCTACTCATGGAGTGAGGCTCAGGATCAAGTACATGCGGTGGCGGCGGCTCTTGAGCAGCGATTGGGCGCTGGCAATAGCATGGCTCTACTGTCAAAAAATCGCGCTCACTGGGTGCTTGCAGATTTGGCCGTCATCGCTTCTGGCAATATTTCAGTGCCTTTGTTCACGACGCACACTGCAACCACCGCGCAATACATACTGGAGTTTACTGATACTAAAGTCTTATTTTTAGGCGAGACCACAAACTGGGACGCCGTGAAAGAAGTTATGCCCGAGGGTAGTTTGGTCATTACGTTGCCTGGTGTTAGCTGTGACGTAGAGCATGTGACTTGGGACACCTTGCTTCAGGAGGGGCAGCGGAAGCAGCCCTCTCACCAAGGCGAGGCTTCGGATCTTATTTCTCTGGTATTTACATCGGGCACGACGGGTATGCCCAAAGGTGTCATTCAGACCCACGAAACTAACTTGATTCCAGTACGACGCGGAACAGAGGCGTTTGCATCTCGTGAGAGGTCACGGTTTTTTTCTTACCTACCGTTGTCACACATCGCCGAGCGGCAAATTGTTGAATATGGCTCGATGGTCGCCTGTGGAGAAATATGGTTTAACGAGTCCTTAGACACGTTGCTTCGTGACTTACCTACCTGTAAACCCAATGTATTCTTTGGCCCTCCTAGAGTATGGGAGCAGTTACAACAGGCGGTGTTAGGTAAAGTTGGGGGACAAGAGGCTCTCGACAAATTGCTGGAACAAGATGCCGAGGGGATGAGTGCGCTGGTTCTAGGTGGCCTTGGGCTGACAGACGTCGACTACTGTTTAACTGCTGCTGCACCCACACCTCCTGCTTTGATTCATTGGTGGGACAAGTTGGGTTTGACACTTTGCGAGGGCTTTGGTCAGACAGAAGCGATGTCATTAATCGTGACCAAAGTCGATGATCGACGGATAGGTTCTATAGGTAAGCCAATTTCTGGAGTTGAAGTCAAAATAAGCGACATCGGGGAGTTGTTGATTCGTGCGGAGGGTTGCACTCCTGGGTATTACCAACAACCTGAGAAGACCGCTGAACTTTGGCAGAACGGATGGTTGCACACGGGCGATAAAGCCTATGTCGATGATGATGGTTTTATTTTTATTACCGGACGAGTGAAGGACTATTTCAAAACCATCCAAGGGAAGTTTGTGGCGCCCCCGCCCATAGAGGGTTTGTTTGCCCATAATGTGCACGCCGAGCAACAGTGTCTTCTGGGACGGGGATTTTCTAAAACTGTCATGGTCACCGTACTCAGTGATGCAGCGGCGGCCTTAGAGAGTGCTGTAGTACAGACGTCCGTGCTCGATACCATTGCGTCGATAAATGCCGAGATTGAGAAGCATGCGCGAATCGGCGCAGTGATTATCTCAAAAGATCACTGGACGATTGAAAATGAAATTTTGACGCCGACTCTGAAGATTCGACGCGAGCGCGTTGAAGCAGTATTTGCTGAAAAGGCCGAACAATTGGCGCGTCAATCTGCTGAGCAAGGTGAGGTTCTGGTTCATTGGTTCGATAATTGTTAAGACAAAAACGATCTTCGAATTGCTATTAAATAGAGGAGGACGCTACACGGTGCAAACATGTCTTAATGTCAGAGCGCTTACTTTATCTGCTTTTCTGGTGAGTATTTTGATGGGTTGTGGGGTGGAGCCAACTCCCATTCAAGTCAGTACTGGAAGTCAGGGAAATTCGGCACCGACGCCTAGCACTCTTGCCATGAATCAGGGTGTAGCAGCGTCTCTTGATCTTAAAGACCCCCAAGATTTCAACGACGCAACGCGTGGCTTAATTGCCCGAGCCGAGGATCTGCAGGTAAATATGGCGGATGGCTCAGCGGTATGGAACCTCAGCGACTATGACTTTATTCATGGAGATGCGCCTGCAAGCGTGAATCCCAGCCTGTGGCGACAAGAGCGATTGAATAATATCCATGGGCTGTTTGAGGTCACTCAAGGTGTTTACCAGTTACGGGGCTTTGACCTCTCTAATATGAGTATTATTGAAGGCGAACGTGGCTGGATTCTGGTAGACCCATTAACAACTAGGGAAACCGCGGCAGCCGCACTGGCCTTCGCTCGTCAGCAGTTGGGTTATCGGCCGGTGACAGCGGTTATTATCACCCATTCACACATCGACCACTTTGGCGGCGTACTTGCGGTTTTGGAAGAAAATGGCGAGACCGAAATAATAGCGCCTCAAGGTTTTATGAGCGAGGCCACCAGCGAAAATGTTATTGCTGGAACGACAATGAGCCGTCGCTCAATGTTTATGTATGGCAGTCAGCTAGAGCGCTCTGCTTTTGGGCATGTAGGCTCGGGGCTGGGTAAGGGGCCCGCTTTTGGGAGTCCTGGGCTGGCAACCCCGACCCGGATAATTTCTCAAACGGGGGAAAAGGCGAGGATTGATGGCATTAACTTTATCTTTCAGAACGCTGCTGGCTCGGAAGCACCCGCAGAGCTAACTTTTTATTTGCCTGAAAAAAAGGCGTTTTGCGGTGCGGAAGTTGTGTCGCGCAATATGCATAACCTATATACGTTGCGGGGAGCCCACGTTCGGGACGCGCGTAAATGGAGTTACTACATTAATGAGGCTATAGAGATTTTTCCTGAGATGGAGGTCTATTTTGCCAGCCATCACTGGCCGATGTGGGGCAATGACGACATTGTAGATTTTCTCAAAAAGCAGCGAGACGGTTACCGGTACATTCATGATCAAACTTTACGTCTAGCCTCTCAGGGACATACTCCTGGTGAGATTGCCGAGACCATACGGCTTCCTACTGCACTGCGAAACAGTTTTGCTAATCGTGGTTATTACGGAACGTTGAAGCATAATTCTCGCGCTGTATACCAACGCTATTTCGGCTGGTACGACGGCAATCCTGCAAGTTTAGATCCACTGCCTGAGGTTGAGTCCTCAAAGCGGTACGTCGCGGCGATGGGTGGTAGCGACGGCGTGATGGCAACCGCGAAGTCTGCGTTTGATAGTGGTGAGTACCGCTGGGTTGCTGAGCTTCTCAATCACTTGGTGTTCGCTGAGCCCAATCATACAGAGGCAAAGATGCTGTTGGCGCAAAGTTATGACCAGCTGGGGTATCAGGCTGAGTCAGGTCCTTGGCGTGATGTGTATTTGACGGGCGCTCTAGAGCTTCGAAGAGGTCCGCCCTCACAGGGCCTAGGCATTGCTAATGCCGTCGATTTGATACGACAAACGCCAATCAGTGAATTTATGCAGCTTATTGCTGTCATGCTTAACGGTGAAAAAGCGGATGGCGAATCTTATGTGTTCAATTTCACCTTCACCGATTTGGCTGAGACCTATATTTTAAGTCTCGAAAATGCGGTGTTGCACCAGCGCAATGGTGAACCTGCGATAAATGCTAATGCGACATTGCGCATTACCCACGAACTGTTTATCAGCATGCTGGTGGGACAGGCCGGCATTAAAGAGACATTGTTTTCTGATGATATTTCTATTGAAGGATCACGGCTGGATTTGCTGCAGTTTTTTGCCATGCTCGATCCCCCCGATGATGTCTTCAACATTGTGACGCCCTAGGAGGAAGTCGCGGTGCGTGGCTAGCCTTGGCGTTGTGGGGCAGCTAGTAGGGCGTCACCGGTTTATTATGAGCCTTAGGTAAAGTTGGTCAGCTTCCTATGGGTTTGCACGTAGGTTGCAAACCCAGGTTGAAGCTCGCGGGCTTTCCCCCGTGCCCCAGGCAGCCTTACAGCGGTTTTTTCGGGTTCTTTGGCTTTAGTTTTGGTTTGGCTTTCGATTTAGCTTTGGGCTGCGCCTTAAAAATAGGTTTTTTGGTCCCCTTGGGTTTGGCTGCAGTAGCGGTGGTAGCCCGTTTAGGTGGTGTTTTTCGTTTTGCCTTGGGCTTTCTCGGAGTGAGCGCTTTGATTTTTTCTGGTGGGAGCAATCCTGCTGCGTCCTCAAGTGCGACCAAAGCCTCTTCCATGTAGTCAATAAAACGTTGCACTTGGGGCACCGATTTACGACAGGCAACAATCCCAAAATCTACATTCTGGTCGTAGGTAATTAACGTAATGTTCATGGCCATGCCATCGGTAACAATGGAAACTGGATAAGATCCATCCATGCGCGCACCGTTCCAATACATCGTTTCACGGATGCCCGGTACATTTGAAATGGCGACGTTGTATGGCGGCAACCGCGCCATGAGACCCAAGGGTAACAGCAGCATTGTCGGCGCTTGTAATACGGCGCTTACCAATTCTATCTCTTTGGGTGACATGCCAGCGTAGAAGGCCTTGCCGGCACGAACCGAAGCTATAATGGCCTGAATGCGTCTCGCGGGATCGGCGACGTCGGTGGCTAAATTGGCGCTAATGGCTGCGATCGCATTGCCCGACTCGAGGTCGCCCTCTCTACGTAATGACACGGGAACCATCGATTTCAAAGGCTGTTCTGGGAGTTCTGCGTGGGTTTTAAGGTATTGGCGCAGTGCACCTGAGCACATAGCAAGCACCGCATCGTTGAAGGTGCCACCAAACGCCTTACCGATAGCCTCAATTCGAGAGAACGGCCATGACTGAGCAACAAAACGTCGTGCGCCATGAATTGAGTGGTTTAGCGAACTTATGGGCACTTGCTGATGCGGCAGGCTTAATGCCCCGCCTCGACCGGCCCAAGTTTTGGAGAAGGCCGATAACGCTCTAGCTAGATTGGTGCTGCTATCAAAGGTGGACTTTAGTACGTCAGCGACGTTACGCAACTCCTCATCTGTATGAGGCATTTGTTTTCCCGAACGCAGCGCATTTTTGTAGCGTTGCCAGGACTGAAGGGATAGCGGTGATTCTTCTAAGACATGATCGGGATCGGTAGATAGCATGCTTCGAGAGATGTGTATTGAGCGAGCTCCATCAACCGCTGCGTGATGGGTTTTCGTGTAAACCGCAAATTGCCGATTTTGCAGTCCCTCAATGACGTGCATTTCCCAAAGAGGTCGGCTGCGCTCGAGTAGTGTGCCGTGCAGGCGGGATGTGAGATTAAATAGCTCTCGGAAACGACCGGGTTTGGGCAGTGCCGAATGTCGGACATGGTAATCCATATCCATAGCGGCATCGGGCTCCCAGTAAGATGAGCCTGCTAAACCAAGACGACCCAAACGCAACCGATCACCAAAGGGTGGCAGAAGGGCTTGGGCGTTGCGAACGTTACTCGCCAGATCGTGCAGAAATTGTTGCTCGTCGGCACCATCAGGGAGGGTATATAGCCCAAGGCTGGCAACATGCATGGGTGTTTCGCGATTCTCTGAGGTCAGGAATCCTTTGTCGACAAGACTGAGTTTTTTCATGGCTTAAAATTAGACTGAGACATTTGTCTCTTAAGTTACGTGAATTCTCGAGTGTTTGGATCTGATTGGGCATTTTAGCATTGCTATCCAATGCAGGGTGTATATCGTTATTGGTAGTTTGAAGTGAACCTAGCAACGCTGACTATTTCTCTTTTAAAGCAAATGAGGTCTTAAATTTATGTCAGAGCGCTACGTAGACGCCAACGGCATTTGTCTAGCCTACGACGATTTTGGCAATGCTAATGATCCAGCAATTTTGCTGATTATGGGTATGGCTACCCAGATGACCGCTTGGCCCTTGTCATTTTGTCAGGGCTTGGCGGATCGTGGTTTTTATGTCGTTCGCTTCGATAACAGAGATGTTGGGCTATCAGAAAAAATGCTGGCCGCTTACATACCCAGCACGCTGAGCATGATGTTGAAGGCGGCGCTCAATCGGCCACTCACGGTCTCGTATAAATTAGGTGATATGGCTAACGACGCGATTGGACTGATGGATGCACTCAATTTAGATCAGGCTCACGTCGTTGGGGTTTCTATGGGTGGCATGATTTCTCAGATACTGGCAGCAAAGCATCCCGCGCGGGTGCTTTCGCTGACATCAATCATGTCATCAAGTGGCGATCCAAATTTACCTCGGGCGAGAAAGCAGGTGACGCGGGCGCTGTTAAAGCGTTACCTGGGATTTGTAAAACCAAGCCTAGAGAGCACGATGGATTTCCAGAGATTAATAGGCAGCCCCGGTTTTCCTCAAGATGATGGCGAGCTCGAGGAAAAGGTAACAGCGGCATTTCAGCGCAGTTTTTATCCTCCGGGTTTCGCTAGGCACATGGCGGCTATTATGGCTAGCGGTAGCCGCGTTGACCTTTTAAAGACAATTACAGCACCGAGCTTAGTTATTCATGGTCGCGATGACGTACTTGTGCCTGTAGCCTGTGGTATCGATACAGCAAAGCAAATTCCCAATGCCCGATTGGAAATTATTGAGGGTATGGGTCACAACTTGCCGGAATCATTAGTCCCTATATTGATGGAATTAACGGCTGGACATGTCTCGGCTGTGACATCGGCTTTGAGTCCGTCAGCGGCGAGTGGCGCAGCATAGCGCAGCCGCTAATTGTTAACTGACTGGCATCACTGACGTGTCGATAGCATAACGCACCGCTTCAGTGTTGCTGTGGTGAGTTGCCATCAATAGAAGAGCCCATCTTCAATCGAGAGCTCTTTGCTAAAACAACAGGGTTATAGCCTTGCATGCCCTAAACCCAATCGCGCCGTAAATGATTGGCTTAGGGCAACCCTGAACAATTAGCTCGCGGGGGCTGATGCTGTAGCCACAACTAACCAAGCATCTCCTTGCTTCTGAATGACATGCAGACTTGCGTGAGGATCTGAGCCTGCGGCCGTGTGAACCATCACTGCGATATCGTCGCTGAGAAATTTTACCTGGTAGCCACTAACAACGTATTCCTCGCCGACATTTGCGTTAGCCGCGGCGTCAGCAACTAAGTTACCAAAATTAACAACCCCAGTTGGCCCTATGCCAATGACGTCCTCGGAAACATAGCCCGCCGGCCCGCCGGCCATTCCCCACTGTTTGTCCATGGCAATTAAGTCGTCCGAGACGTCAGCGAGGCTTAAGGATGAAAGTAAGGTGAAAACAGGTATTGATATTATTTTTGTAATGTTCATAAGTTCTCCAAGGCACCGAGGTTATGTATTTTTTTGAGGGTGCTAAAACATTACTACACAAATTGAACTGAGTGGCTACTGCTATTGTTGGTAGCTCAATGGTCTGAATCACTGTCGGTGGGCAGAGAACTCAATTTTCTATCCAGCTGGCGCTGCTTGTTTTTAACATGCAACTTCGCCTGCTTTTTTTCGGCTATCGTCTCGCTCATCGATTGGCCGATATGAGTTTCTCCCCGACCCCGTGCCAGCTCAACCTGGCGCTCACGCTCGGAGTATCGTCGTCTTTGTTCTTCGGACTGGCTCTCAATGCAATGGTGACAGCTCAAGCCTTTTTGGTAGTGGGGGTTAAGTTTGTCGCTCTCGGTGATAGGGCGGCGACACGCATGGCATTGATCGTACTGTCCCTTTTCTAACTGATGGTTCACGGTGACCCGGTTGTCAAAAACAAAGCATTCGCCATGCCATTTGCTGTCAGCTTCAGGTACTTCTTCTAAGTATTTAAGAATACCGCCTTCAAGGTGGTACACCTCACTAAAGCCCTGCTGCTTTAAATAGGCTGTAGATTTTTCACAGCGAATGCCACCCGTGCAAAACATAGCGATTTTCTTATGTTTCTCTGGATTGAGATGCTCGCCTACGTAGGCTGGAAGGTCTCTAAAAGACTGGGTATTTGGGTTTATGGCATTTTCAAAGGAACCAATCTCGACCTCGTAATTGTTTCGGGTATCTAACACGAGTACTTCAGGGTTACTTATGAGAGCGTTCCAGTCTTTAGGATTCACATAGGTGCCAACAATATCGTTGGGATTAATGCCCTCAACGCCCATCGTGACGATTTCTTTTTTGAGTTTTACTTTGGTGCGGTAAAAGGGATTTTCGGTCACGTAAGATTCTTTCGCTTTTAGGCCTGTGAAGCGTGGGTCACGCCTTAACCAATCCAAAACATCATCGACTCCTTTGCGATGCCCAGCGATGGTACCGTTGATGCCCTCTGCCGCAAGCAACAAGGTTCCCCGTACGCCATTATTTGTCATCACCTTATGTAGCGGCTCTCGAAAGGTTTCATAGTCGGGTAGGGCAGCAAAGCGATAGAGCGCCGCGACCACCACGTTGCAAGGCAGGTCTGTCATGAAATTCCTCTGTGCGAACCAACCCGTAAAGTTGGTGCATAAGCAAAACTGCAGTCTATCAAATTGTCGGTTTATGGTCTTTTTCTCCAGTTGACCCGACGAGGGGAATGGCTCTATCAGCCTAGGCTGTATTCGACCATTGAGATTTTTACGACTTGATCAGAATAAGCATGGGTAGCCGAAGGTGTTTCTCTCGGCGGTTTCTGCGATTTTTGAGCGGGGTTCGAAGGCTACCTATATGGGTTCTGAGCGCGGCCCACCAGATTTTAGGTAGATTGAAAGTTAAGATGGCGTCATGGCTGGAATAGTTTGATGCATTGCTGCATGCTTCATTGCGTAGTGCATGCAGTGCATGTGGAGCAGTAAGTTGAGGCGATTATGTTGAAAACCAAAGGTGAGGATGCTGCCGACGGACGTAGGCTTCGTAGCGAACGTAGTCGTCGAGCGATTATTGAGGCCGCGCTAGCGTTGCAAGAGGAGGGGGTGCTGGTACCCACTGCTCAACAGGTCTCGGACAAGGCCGGTGTCGGCATTCGTTCTGTTTTTCGCCACTTTGAAGATATGGAAAGTCTATACGCCTCTGCAGACGAACAGATTCGCGATTCTTACGAAGCATTATTTCTCGGCGGAGATCGGGAGGGCAGCACCGAGGAGCGCATTGAGCGGGCCGTGAAGCGCTACGCGGAAGCCTTTGAGAGTGTGGGTAATATCGTGCAGGGCACGCTCGTTCAGCTTTGGCGTTACGAGATTTTGCGCAAGAATTATGCTCGCAACCAACGCGGTTTACGCAAAGACTTGGAAAAATGGCTGCCCGAAATAGCGCAAAAGGCGCGCAGTGATCGCGAGGCGATTCATGCCACAATCTCCTTTGATATGTGGCACCGACTCCGATATCACCAAGGGTTGAGTAGGCAGACGGCTATCAATGTGTTGGTGAGGCTCCTGACACTCCAGCTGTTAAATGATGGAGCTTAGGTCGGTGAAAGGCTCTCCAAGTTAGCGCTTGTTAAAAACAGGCTTGCGTTTTTCAAGAAAAGCCAGCATTCCCTCTTGCTGATCCGCCGTACCAAAGGTGTTTAGAACGGCGGCTCTTTCAGCTTTCAGCAACGCCTCTAGATTGCGATCTTCACTCCCAACGACAACGCTCATGACGCCTTTTACTGCGGCAGCAGGCTGCGCGGCCAATTCATGAGCTAAATTAATGGCACGCTGTTTGAGTTCATTGAGAGGCCACACTTCGTGTACTAGGCCAATGCCAAGCGCTTCCGGGCCAGAGACCTTCTTGCCCCGCAGGATCATATCCAGAGCATGATCTCGGCCCACACACTTGCTCAGCCTAGCGCTGCCTCCCCAAGCTGGAACCGAGCCAAGGTCCATTTCGGGTAATCCTATTTGTGCGCCTTCCTCCGCGGCTAAGCGAAAGTGACATCCAAGGGGTAGCTCCAATCCTGCGCCCAAACAGTAACCAAATAGCGTGGCTATCCATGGTTTTCCCATATTTTCAATGGCGGCAGTCACGCGTAGACGCTGATCAAAAAAGACGTTGGGGTCACCAGCCTGCTCAATCCCCCCGGCCAACTGTTTTAGATTCATTCCGACAGAAAAATTATCTAAGCCCTCCGCCGTTATCACCACTGCACGCACCTTGTCGTTTCTTGCAAGTTCGTCCACCTGAGCTTCTAGCAGGTCGACAAAGTCCAGTGTCATACGGTTATAAGGCGCATCATTCACAGAGATAATGGCCACTGCGTCATCAAATGTTATTAGCAAGGGTTGTGTCACGAGGTTACCTCTTTCATCACTGGTCATCATCAGGCGCGTCGACACAATGGAATGTCTCGTTAGGTGCGGCTTTCGCAAAGCCAGCTTTACTCTAACGTCGCTTGATTCTAAGTTGCATTGGAGTATTGCATTTTAATATGACACAATCTATGTCAGATTATTAAATAAACCAAATGTCTGTTTTGTTCGTCAGAGAGTAAAGGGTGAAGGGTAAATTTTTATGAAAAAATTGTTTACGGGCTTAATTGTTGCTGCCCTTCTGATTGGTGTTTTGTTGCTTTCACTGCCGGCAATCCTACATAAGTGGGGGTTGCATCCTGAATACCTAGGACCAACCCTGACGCTGCCGGGCAAGCGGGCGTTGATTATCACGACTAGTCATGGCGTTTTGGCGGCGCCCGGAGAAACTGAAGGTGCGGCCACGGGTGTTTTTGGTTCGGAAATGACCCATCCCTACTACACCTTTTTAGACGGTGGTATGGCGGTAGATATCGCCAGTATCGAGGGCGGTGAGATCCCCATTGATCCCAGCAGTTTCTACTTCATGATCAAAACACCTGAAGACGAGCGTTATCTCAATGACCCAATCGCGCAGGCCAAGGTGAAAAACTCCATTCCAATCGCTGATGTTGATGTAGAACAATACGATGTTGTGTTTATTTCAGGTGGTTGGGGCGCGGCCTATGACTTGGCTCAGTCACCTGAATTGGCAACGAAGGTGAGTGAAAGTTACTACAGTGCCAAGGCTCCCGTAATCGGCGGCGTTTGTCACGGTGTGCTGGGGTTGGTTAGTGCCCTCGACAGTGATGGTAATTTACTCATTGCCGGGCGCCGTATGACCGGCGTAACCGATAAGCAGATACAAGAACTTGATATCGAAGTGACCCCCCGGCATCCAGAGACGGAACTGCGCAAGGCGGGTGCCGTCTTTGAAAGCCAATCGGCGTTTCGAGATTTCTTTGCCACTCATGTCACGGTAGATGATGAGCGGCGTTTCGTCACTGGGCAGAATCAGAATTCGGGCTTGGAAGCGGCGCACACTGTGATGCGGTTGTTGAGGGAGCGCGACTAACGATGTGATCTACTTGGGGGCATGTTTAAATAATGCGCATCCATTTCTGACTATAGAGAACACGTAATGAAAAAGATTTTAAGTGGTGTCGTACTGCTTGCTGCCATCATGTTTCTTGTGACCGGTTTACGCTGGCTAGTGGCTCCGGCCGGTATCGTCCCAATGTTTGGCTTGACCTTGGCTGAGGGTGTGGGATTAAGCTCTCAAGTTGGCGATATGTCCGCTTTCTTCCTAACCTTGGCAAGCTGCATACTCATAGCCCTCATCAGTGGACGCCGCTGCTGGTATTACCCCCCCATGATGTTGCTATCATTTACGGCAGTGGGCCGTGTGTTGGCGTGGCTATTCCACGATGCGACCTTGGCGCTGGATTTGATTGGCTCAGAGGTGGTTGTTTCTATTATTTTACTTGTGGCATCACGCCGTCTAGCTGATAGGGCGTGAGTCTGTGAAAAGCTGTGGTGTTTCGCATTGGAGCAGGCCCGCGCGGTTATTGCTGTTCTTGACTGCGATGTCAGTGCAAGCCGATGAGGAAATCCAGGCATCCGTCAATGCCTCATCTGTCGCAGCTGCGACACCTAATATTGTGTTTATTCTCGCAGACGATCTTGGCTATACCGATATTGCGCCTTACGGCAGCGAGGTGAATACGCCGACGCTGTCGAGCTTGGCAGAGCAAGGGTTGCGGTTTACCAACTACCATACTGCTGCGAACTGTGCTCCAGCCAGGGCCATGTTGCTTACCGGCGTCGACAACCACCTTGCCGGGGTGCCCAATATTCCTGAAATGTTGGCACCTGAGCAGCGTGCACAGGCCCATTACCAAGGCGTTTTGGGGGGCAACGTAGTGACTGTGGCTACTTTGTTAGAGGATGCCGGCTATCACACGTATATGGCGGGCAAATGGCATTTGGGTGCCTCACCGGATAAGCGTCCCAGCAGGCGGGGTTTTGAGCGCACGGTGGCCTTGATGGACTCGGGCGCGGATAACTGGGAGCAGCGACCTTACCTGCCGATATACGAGCAAGCTAATTGGTTTGCTGACGGTAACAGGCTGAACTTGCCTGATGATTTTTACTCATCACGCTACCTAATTGATAAAACTATTGAGTTTATAGATAGCAATATTCAAGACGGCAGCCCTTTCTTTGCTTATGTGCCCTTTCAGGCAGTGCATATGCCGGTGCAAGCGCCTCAAGAATACATCGATAAATACATGGGTGTGTACGACACAGGCTGGAGTTCACTGCGTACTCAGCGACGGCAGAGGGCAGTGGAGTTGGGCATAGTAGGGTCGAACACCGCCACGGTAAACATGGCAACCACAGATGACTGGAATGCTTTAGATGCGCAGCGTAAGCGCTACGAAGCGAAGCGAATGGCGGTCTATGCTGCCATGATCGAGGCCATGGACTTTCATATCGGTCGCCTAGTGTCATATCTAAAGTCACAGGGGCAATATGAAAATACTATTTTTATTTTCACCTCGGATAACGGCAGCGAGGGTAGTGGTTCTGCCAACCCCACGGCATTTCCTGCACGCCTTGGTCCTAGCCAGTTGGGTTATCACATAGACTACGACCGTCTTGGTTTGAAGGGCAGTTTCAACACCATCAGCCCCAGTTTCGCCAGTGCCTCAGCGAGCCCCTTAGCGTTTTATAAATTTTATACGGGAGAGGGTGGCATGCGGGTGCCGCTCATTATTGCTGGCAAACCCGTAAAGAAGGCCGGTGAACTGAGTGCTGCATTTGCCTGGGCAACTGACATTACTCCCACCATTCTTGCGCTGTCTGGCGTGGCTCAGCCTAGCGACCGGTACGCAGGACGGCCGGTATTACCAATGACCGGTCGCGATCTGACAGCCATCTTAAGAGGGGAGGCTGATCACATTTATACTAAGGATGATGCGGTAGGTTACGAACTCACGGGTCATGGGGCTCTATTTCAAGGCGATTATAAAATCGTGGTCAATCAGCCGCCTCTAGGCGATGGGCAGTGGCGCCTGTTCAATATTGTTGAAGATCCGGGAGAGACGGTGGATCTAGCGAGCACCTTACCGATAATTTTTCAGCGCATGCTGTCGCGTTATCAGCGTTTTGAGCATGAAAATGGGGTGCTGCCCTTGCCAGCAGGCTATTCACAAGTCAAACAGTTAGTGTCCAACACCCTGCAAGCACAGTATCGCGAGGGGTTATTAATATTCCTACTGTCCGTGCTGCTGTTGTTACCGTTTTTTATCGCCTATCGAATGAAAAAGGACGCGCTAAGATGACAGGTCTGCACCGTTTATATGCCCTTACTCACTCACTTTATTCGGGCCGGGCTCGCGCTTACCTCATTAAGCAGGGCATTACCTTTCAAGAATTCTCTACCGGACATGAAAGTTTTAAGGCTGAGGTGCTTCCCAAGGGCAAGCTCGCGACAATACCGACGCTGGTTACTCCCAGCGGAGACGTTATTCGTGACGGAGCGGCGATCATTGAGCACTTCGAATCGGCCAATGGCCGCCCCAGCCAGCCACAGGGGGCTTGTCAGCAGATTATCAGTGCTTTATTCGACGTGATTGGGCACGATGGGTTGTTGAGGCCGGCTATGCACTACCGCTGGAATTACCCAGCAGAAAATCTTCAATTTGTGCACCATCATTTCTTGTACGCTCAGCGGGATACACCAGAGCGCGCCGAAAAGACCGAGCATATGATGAACCGAATGCGTCAGGTCACAGAAGTATTTGGCGTTACCAAGCAATCTCAGCCGTTAGTAGAGACGCTTTATACAGAGTATCTCGATGTCCTCAATAGGCACTTTGAACACTACCCCTATCTTTTGGGTTGGAAGCCCTGCATCGGCGATTTCGGATTGCTTGCGCCCATGTATGCGCACCTGGGAAGAGATCCCTATCCGGCGTCATTGATGCAGAAGCGTGCCCCGCGGGTGTACCGTTGGGTTGAGCGCATGAATCGGGCAGACCAAGATGTGCCAGAGTTTTTTACGCCCGGCACTGACTTTTTGGACAGCGATGAGATACCCGAAACGCTAATGGCGGTTCTGCGCGCAGTGGCGGAAGACTTTGTGCCCGAGACTCGCGCTGCTGCTGAGAGAATCAATGACTGGCTGGGTCGACAGCAGCCCGAAGCAGGGGCGGCAGCAGTAGGTCGGCTTGGTAATCTTGTGGGTAGCGCTGAGTTCAGTGTGCGAGGTCAAACGATCACTGCTTTAGCCTCGCCTTACCGTTTTTACCTGTTGCAGCGAGTGCAGGCTATTTATGCTGGCCTGCCTTTAGCTGAGCAGGCATCGGTGAAGCAAATGCTGCAGGCCTGCGGCATGCAAGATATGTTGGCGATCAAACTCGACCGCTCGATAGGCCGTTCTGGTAACCTAGAGGTCTGGGTCTAGCGGAGTAAAAAAACGCCAGCGAAAGCTGGCGTAATCGACATCAGGCTCTTTTACAGGGTGACTCAGAAACTCACTCCTTAAAAGGTGTAGCGCACTGTAGCGCCAAAGGTCCTTGGCGGCGCTAAAAAGTAGGCGTCCATACCCGAGACCAGAAACGGTGCCGCAGTCTGCATGGCATATTTGTCATCGGTGAGGTTTTTTCCCCAGATTGAGACATTCCAGCTGTCATTGCGCCAGCCCAGCTTACTGTTGACCAAATTACGGTTATCGTAGTCAGCATCTCTGAGCTGCGCAGCACTGGCGACGTTGGTGACGTGATCGTCCATGTAACTATAATCTGTGCGCCAGTAAACACCGCCATCACCCAAGGGGAACACTAGCGTAGCGGCTAAGGTGCCACTAAATTCTGCAGTAAAGGGCAGATCTGCACCTTTTTCTGGCCCATCGGTAATCTCGTATTTGTGCATGTATAACAGGCCAGCACTTAGGACTAAGTTGGGCATGGGCGCCGCTTCTACTTGTAAATCCACACCAGAGGTTTCCACTTTTGACTCGTTGGACACGTAGGTGCCTATACCCGTTTCCAGCTGACGCTGAGCCTGAAAGTTCTCGATTTCGCTGTAGAAGGCTGCGGCATTAATCCGTAATCGGGCGTCCAGTAACGTAGATTTGACCCCCAACTCGTAAGTCGTGGTGTCTTCATCGTCAAATTCCCGGTCATCCGCAGCGCCGTTAACGGTTTGGAAGCCTCCAGACTTCGTGCCCGTTCCTGCGCTGGCATAAACCATGCTGTCGTCACCAATGTCTAGAGCAGCACGGAGCATCCAGTCAACATTGTCTGAGCTGCGCTCCAATGTAGCGTCGATGGGAGTGGACACCGAATCCAAAAAGGAAGCTCCTAAGATTTGATAGGAAAAAGCGGTTGAGTAAGTTTGGCTGAAAAGGTCTGACTTCTTCTCTTCATCGCTCCATCTTAGACCGCCGGTAACATGCCATTGATCACCGATGTGCCAGGTGCCTTGACCAAAGAAGGCAATGGTCTCAGCATCTTGATCCATATCTATCGTTAGACTGTCACCGGGCTGCACCAAAAAATTGAAGGGCAGTGGGAAAGGTAAATCCTGTTGCGACCCAATGGTAATAATATCGTCGCCAATAAATACAAAGGGTTCGTCGCCACCACGTTTAGTGTTTTGTTCAAGGTAAAATACCCCTAGCATGTAGTCCACGTTGTCGTTGGGGCTCGCAGTGAAACGGAGTTCCTGCGAGAAGCTGTCGCCAGAGTATTTATCGTTGCTTAAGGTCAGAATATCCAGCTCCGAACGGTCAGGATCTTGGTCCACGCGATAGCTATAATCATTCCAGGCCGTGATCGACTTGATTGCACCCCAGCCAGTATCGTAATCAATCGTCATAGACAGCAGATCAGACTCCATTGCAAAGCGATTGTCCGCATTGCTCTGCACGTTGTAGTCATAGGGATCGTTGCTGTCCGGACTAAGACCTTGAGCGACAAGTTCATTATTGACCGACTCATCTTGCACAGCGTCTGCGCCACAACATGTGGTATCTCTCTCGACGCGACTACCGCTCAGTAGAATGCTCAGGGATTCAGTGGGTTCCCATTGCAACTTTCCCTGAATGTTCCAGTCATCGGCGTCATTGAAATCAACTCCAGCACTGTTGTCATAATAGCCGTCGCGTTGGTTGATATTGCCCGATAGGCGATAAGCGAGGTTCTGGGTCAGTGGTCCGGAGATAGAGGCGGTGAGTTTGTTCATGCTGTAATTGCCGACAGAAGCCTCGATGTAGCCCTCGGATTTTTCGAAACTTGGCTTTTTCGTAATAACGCTAATGGCGCCGGCATTGGTATTTTTGCCGTAAAGCGTACCCTGCGGCCCCTGTAGCACCTCGATACGCTCAATATCGGTTAGGTCTGACATGCCCAGGCCTGTGCGACCTAAATAAATGCCGTCGATGAAAAGGCCGACAGAGGGCTCGAGGGCCGGATCGGTTTGGGCCGTTCCGACACCGCGAATAACCATGCGAGCTGCGAAGGGGTTCGTGTTGACATTGATATTCAGTGCGGGCGTTAGAATTGCTAGGTCACCTGCGTCATTGATGCCGGCGGTTTCAATGGTGTCCGCGTTAAAGGCATTTACAGCCATTGGCACATCTTGCAGGCTCTGAGCGCGCTTTGTTGCGGTGACGACGACTTCTTCTAGGGCGTTGGTTTGGGCTAGAGGACTCGACGCATAGACCGAAAAAAAGAGGGCGAGAGAAATCTTCTGTGTTTTTTTCATTGCACTTTGTCCCTTGTTATTTTAATGTTATGGCATAAGTTATGTCTTAACAATCGGGCGCAAGATAATCTTTTTCCATTAAAAAGGCAAGGGTGTCCAGAGACTAAAGTGATCCTCAATGACGTTATAAAAATTTAGAGGAGAAATAACAGGCAATGGACGTTAAAC
>ENA-ORDA01000618-ORDA01000618.1-marine-metagenome-genome-assembly--contig:-NODE-618-length-34422-cov-4.890028_pt1 | contig 34422 bp, 37 predicted proteins | sample MGYA00237778_ERZ508506 | MGnify/ENA primary metagenome ERZ508506 (study PRJEB26177, sample SAMN06267891) | marine metagenome | isolation source: Monterey Bay, California, USA | place: Pacific... | reverse complement strand
TAAGGATGAAAAAGAAATGATTGTTAGACTACTAGAAGAAAAGGTCAACAATGCGATTGCAGAGTATGATAATCCCGAACAACACGATAACGCGATATATGAGCCGTTCAATAAATGGTTGTATTATCTAAATGAAATGTGGGATGGTAAATTGGATTACACATTTGAACAGTGGGCTGACACTATTGGCATACAGAAATATGAATTGTATAAGATGATTATTGGTATGTTGTTAGACAAACATCTAGATCACGTGGTAGAACACGATGGTATGCTTGACAATGTGATGGGTATGGATGTATTGGACGAGTTAAATAGCTTAACCATTAGGAATGATAGTAGAATAAATCGTTGATTGACTGTAATAACATAGTGAATCGCATAATGCCATGTGGCGATGTGTTAGCCACTTTTATTCGATTATTTTACACGAATATCGCATAAGTAATAACGAACATAATTAACTGAGTATATAACATAAACAACGAATATATGGACATAGATATATGTTATTTTGCATTGGCGGTGCCACTTGTAATGGGATTTTATATAGTATATGAAACGATTAAGATGCGTAACGAGCAACGGAGGTAGTTACCCACACATTTACATATCGACAGCCAAACATTTCCCGTCGAGCCTCTAAGAAAATTGCGAAAAACGCATTCTTCACGACGCCTTCATAAATGTATGCATAATAATTTGGCTTGTAGATTGTTTGTTTGTATGACGGCATCATACAGTCTTGTAAAGTAAGTTAACAGTAATTGCCAGAAGGGTTGGAGTAGCCAAGTAGGGTTCGTATATTTACGGCGTAAATAGAGATATAATGACAAAAGGGTTTGAAAGTAAGTTAAAAACAATTGCCAGAATGGTAGGAGCCCCGAGAAATTGTTCGTATATTTACGGCGTAAATAAAGATAAATATTAAAACCCAAAACAACGCGATTATGATTTTACAAAACTTCCAAAATGGTTACAATGTTTCAAATGGTTCATTACTTGCTAAAGGCGAAAAAAATGACTGTACAGTACGTGCGATAGCTAACGCATTCAATGTGTGTTACGATACAGCACATGGTTTCGCTGCAGATGTTTTAAAGCGTAAAGCTAGACGTGGTACGACAAACACATATGTAAATTTAGTGGGTGCTAAGAAGGTTACATTTGATCTTTTTTCTAACACTTTGTTTCCAGAAACTAAAACGTTCAAATTAAGTGGTAAAGCAGCACCTATTAACCCAAAGTACACTCATAAGAAAGTTAAGTATACAGTTAAAACATTTTGTTCATCACATAATGTAGGTACGTACATATTGTTAGTTAAAGGTCATGCATTATGCATTAAGGATGGTATTGTAATAGATAATTCAAATTACCAATTTGATGGTTATAGAAGACCAGTTATGTCATTTGTAAAAGTATGTTAAAACATATGCGAGGGGGGTTGGAGTAGCCAACCCCTGTTCGTATATTTACAACGTAAATAATAACAAAACATAACAAATTATGCAAAAAGTAGCGATTAAAGTAATTAAGGAAGAAAAGGTAGACAATAGAGTTAACAATACAGGACGTCCTGTTAATACTAATTCTGCTCGTCAAGTAAGGTTAAACAAACAAGCTGAAACTAAACAAGCAATGGATTATGTAATGGAAGGTGGTTGGTTTAAATTAACTCCTAATTGTTCAGGTGCGTATGTGTATGTGTCAAATCCAGATTGTGAGTATGGTCACATAGCAACTTCGTTTGGCGCACATGAATGTAATGTAGATACAATTGGTCGTACTAAAATTACTGGTTATTCATTTGTAATGAATAAGAAAGTAAATGTAGAATTTGACGTTCGTAATATAATTAAAATAAAGAGATAGGTTATGAGAAAAGAATGGTGGCGATTAAGATAGTAGTTGTTTGGTTTAAGGTTGTAAGGGGTTCGTAAGAGCCCCTTATTGATTCGTTAACGATCGTGTGCGCAATGTACGCGCCCCGATGGCGGGCCATCGGCGGATCGCCGCGCGCGTTCGCAAAGCTGGACACATTCATAGATCTTACACACCCTTTCACCATCGATTGTATATACGAATATATGGGTCATACAAACGTCATTAATTAATAACATTAGCGTTGATGTTGTCATACGATGAGTTTATATATATCCTCAATTATTAATAAGAAAAAAAGTTAAACATGAAAAAAGAAATAGAAGTTTCAAATGTATTGTACGTTGCCATTATGACGTTAGTATACTGCGTCGCATTGTACGCGTAAGTTATGTGAAAGACCAAAAAGGCCATTTTGGGCGAAAGTCCAAAAGAAAAAAAGGCTAAATCCTCGTAAATTTTTTCGATCGAGCCTCATATATACGTTATATTTATTACAGTGATTAAATGTATTATATGAGATTATTAATTATTATATTATTATTTATTAACACTACATGTGTAAGTCAGTCAATCATACCACAAGACAAGTTATTACACGCAGGTGGCTGTTATGTTATTAGTTCCACAACATCATCTATAGTATACAACATTACAGAAAACCGTAAAAAAGCATTTATATGTGGAGTATTATCATCTGTTGTCATTGGTGGCATTAAAGAATTGTACGACATTAAACACGGTGATTCTAGTTGGGGCGACATGGGTGCTAACGTTGTTGGTGGTACATTAGGATCATTTTCTATTGTTGTACGGTTTTAACTTATATTTATTATTGACTTTTAATTTTGTTTTATGAAATCACTTTTTTTCCTTATTTTTTCTCTTTTTCTTTCAAGTTGTGTTGTTACGGATGGTGTGTATTATGATCCCATCTATCAAGATCCAATCATTGTTTATGATGTTTGGCCTACAACAACTCCCTTCTACAATTGGAATACCCCCACATACATTTATCAAAAACCTCATGTGTATGGTCCTAGACGAACTTTACACAACAATTCTGTTAAGCCTAGAAAGCCTCGTAAAAAACAAAAGTCTCACAAATCACGACAAAACACTGTAAAACGACGTAGATAATTGTATATACGTAGTTGTGTATGATGTGGTTGTCTTCGGTAAGTTCTGAGGAAAAACTTGGCTTCCCAAAGTATTTTTCGTATATTAATGTGTAACCTAAAAATTAAAAAATATGATTGACGTAATGAACACATTTATTGCTATAATTTTATCTGTTGTAGCTCTTACACCAATTTTTTTGTTGGTAGTTTTATTGAATAAGCAAAATGCTCCTGCTGCTGCTTCAAATTTAGACCCTTCAGTCATTAAAAGGTTAGAAGATATGGACACTACCATTGCTACTGACACTAACATTGCCTTAGAAACTGTTTCTGCAAAGTTAGAAGATCTTGAATTGCGTTTGGCTGACCTTGAAGATCAAAGAACAACAGTAAGTGGATTTAAAAGTAAAAAATAATGGAACGTATCACAGTCGAAGAAGCTAAGCAATTTGTACCCCTTGTTAAAGACATGAAGTCAGACATTGGAGACGCATCTTATTATACCCTAACACCTTCAGAAGAAGGAAATGGTTGGGAAGATGTAAGTTATTTTCTCCATAGAAGAATGAGAATGTATGAAGGTAGAACTGGTGATGGAGATGGTTGGGTATATGTCTTATCTAACGAATCACAACCTGGCATGTATAAAATAGGTTATACTAACCAAGACAACGTTAATGATCGTGTTAAACAATTGTCTCGTTCTACTTCAGTTGCAACTCCTTTTACTCTTGAATTTGCTTTTAGATGTTTTAATGCAGAACGTTTAGAAAGAGAAATTCATAAAGATTTAAAAGGCGCTCGTGTTGCAAAAGACAGAGAATTTTTTGCTGTGTCATTAAATGAAGCTAAAGAAGTTATAGAAGACTTAGGTCAAAAATACATTTAAAATTAATTATTATGAGAATAATATTTTCGGAAGTACAAGAGTTAGTAAATACACCAACTAACTTAATACAATATAATGATATAGAACTAATATTAGAAGTTGGTGATTTTGTGGGGGATATTAGTACAAATGATGGTTTTGAAGTATCAATTGAAACAAATCAATATTATTCTACTATGTTTACTTGTACTACTAATGGTTTATTTTTAAGTATAAAAAACCCTAATATAATTGTACCCAAAATGGAGTACCCTTTAAAGACCAAATGGGAGAAATATGACTTAAATAAGTCTATACATAAATTTGTATATGATAAATTAATAGAGAAATATTCTTTTGAAATTTTATCATAAAAAACTTGGAGAAGCGAGGGATCTTTCGTATCTTTACGGAGTAAAGATAAAGATATATGATACAACAAGGTTCAGCATACTGGTTAAAAAACCAAGATTCACAAAATTCACATTTTAATTTGTTAGAATTGGCATCTACACAAAGAGCCGTAACAAATTACGTAAAAATACTAACAGGTCGAGAAATTCCCGTAGATTTTGTTGACCCTCGTGGGGACAGCATGACAGACGGCGAGTCTATTGAAATAGCTTCGCGAATTAGTCATAAGAATGTAGATGAAGTTGTAGGTTTAGCGCTTCATGAAGCGTCTCATTGTGTTCTTACTGACTTTAAAGTACTTAAAAAGTTAAGTAATGTAATTTTACACAACGACAGATATAAACATCTATTTCCTAATAAGGATCATGTGTTTTTATTCACCAATTTTATGGAAGATCGTAGAATTGATGATTTTGTGTATAATTCGGCGCCGGGGTACAAAGCATATTATGAAAGTATGTATGAAAGTTCGTTTTTTAATGACACTATTGATAAAGGATTAAAAGGTACTGAATATAGAACAGAAACATGGGAATCTTACATGTTTAGAATCATTAATATATTTAATCCAAATTCTGATCTCGACGCTTTATATAATTTACGTAAAATATACGATATAATCGATTTAGACAACATTAATCGTTTAAAATCTACGCGTGATTCAATTGAAGTAGCTATGGAAATTACAGACATCATTAGAGCTTCAATTATAGTTGAAAAAATGATTAATCATGATGATTTTGACAAATCAACTTTAAAAGAATCACACAAAAAAGAAGGTGAGAAAAATGACGTTTCAAGAGAAAAAATAAAAAACGCATTTCAAAAACAAGAAAACTTTATTAAAGGTAAAGTTAAAAAATCATCGGGTGTTTCATCTAAACAATTAAAACAAGTAGATGCTATATCTAAAGCTAATGTTGAAATATTTAAATCTAAATTTGAAGACAGAGAAATAAGTGTTCATGTTATTAAAAAATTAACAGATGAAGTTATAAAAAGTGGTTTGTATGGTGCATTCCAATCTCCAAGTTCCCTTTTAGGATCTAAATATAGTCATTGTTATGAGGAAGGAATTAATAAAGGAAAAAGGTTACTTAAAAAACTTCAAATTAGAAATGAATCTACTTCTTTAGAATCTCACAGATTAAAAAAGGGTAAAATTGACACTCGTAGAATTTATGCTTCTGACTTTACGGAAGACATATTTAAACGTATAGACAGATCAAATTATAAACCTTTAAGTATACATTTATCTATTGATGGTTCTGGTAGTATGAATGGTGAAAAATGGAATAGTACATTAATTAATGCTATAGCTTTAGGATATGTTTCATTAAATGTGGATAACATAGATCTTGTTATTACAATACGAACGTCAGGTGATTTAGAAGGAAAACACAATCATGTTCCCTTGTTGATTTTTTGTTTTGATAGTAAAATTAATAAGGCACATGATTTAAGAAAAATTACAAATTATAGATTAACAGGTTCTACACCTGAAGGTTTATGTTTAGATGCTTTAAATAAATTTATACCTCAATCTTCTTATTATTTAGATTCTTATTTAATTAATATGAGTGATGGTATGCCTAATTTTAGAGCTAAAAATGGATCTGAATATGTTAGAGAAGAAGCTTACGCTCACACAGCAGGAGTTGTAAATAAAGTTAAAAAGAAAAATGTTAAGTTATTAAGTTATTTTATTTCAAAAAATAAAAACAAATATAAAACTGAAGCATCAGAATGTTTTAAACAAATGTATGGTAGAGATTCTAGATTTGTAGATGTAAATAATATTAATCAAGTTACCCAAACATTAAATAAATTATTTTTAAGTGAAAATATGATATCATAATGAGTAGAGGAAGACCAACACAAGGGGAAACAGTAGCACCTAGAAAATACATTTTAGAATATGATGATTCTAGATGGCATTTTGATTTAGATTATTTTCCTAATGGTCCCTACTTAGTAGAAAATTTAGATCCTACTTATGACACACTTGAAAAATGCTTTAATAAATGGAAACAATTAGAAGAACCAGAATTTCACGAAAATGGAAGAAAAAAAAGAATTACTAAAGATCGCATTAAGAAAATTAAAAGTTATGAAGCTCTATATTGGAAAGAGCATTATAGATTGTTTCCCAACGATAGACCTAAAGTCAAGAAGAAGAGAAGAAAAAGAAACAGTTGAACTTATATTAGAAGAAGCTAACCAATATGGTTTAAGATATGAAGTAGATGAGTTTGCTAAAAAGTTTCTTGAAGAAGATCCCACGCTTTCAGATCTTGAAGCATATGTAATGGCATACAATGAATGGATAAAATAGTTTATTATGAGTTTAGAAGATGAAATGATGTTTATTTATCGAGAGGTTCAAGAAAAAGGCCTTCAAGAAAAATTTGATAAACAACTTATAAAGATGAGAACACAAGAAAAACATGCTCATAAAACTGCTAATGAAATGTGGGATTATGCCCTTACAAAAATTAAAAAATAATGGAAAATTTAATATTACAATTACAAACATTATTAGACGAAATTGAGCATGAGGAATTAGGTTTTACTGATGTGAAAGAAAAACTTCAAGAAATTGTTGATGATGCTAATAATTCTTTTGATGTTGATGGTTATATAGAAGATGAAATAAATTATTAGATCGCTTGCATTTGTGTTAGCTGTATTTATGGACCCGAGTTCGATTCTCGGCATCTCCACTAAATTATTTTAAAAATGGGGATGATCGGCTTTGACAGAATAATAAGGACACAAAAAGATCTATACTGTTAACTGGCGTTAACACACAAATGGCGATGGCTGCCTAAGAGGCACTTATAACCAACGGTATTAATAGGGCAGGTTGGGGTTACCCCGACGTATCGTAAAAGTCCATTAGAAAACATCCTTCGGGGTGTTTTCTTTTTTTACATATTTATAAGCATAATTTAATATTTGTTTATAATGAGAAAGTTATTATTTTTAATTGGTTTTTTAGTGTCGTTTAGTGCGTCAGCACAATTTAACCTTAAGAAAACATTTAAATTCGCAACATTTTATACCGCCGTCAATGGGGGTACTTCTATTTCTGATGTAGACATTTATTCAGTCAACACAGGACAATTAGAACAAGACATCCTAGAAACCCCTTTCGATTACACTTTTACTATAGGTTTACGTAAAATTAAACGCTTTGGTTATGAAAACAGAGCAAACACATTTTACAATGGTACTGAACACTCATACGCAGATGCTGCTACTTTAGGTTTAGTAGATGGATTTGAATTTCTATTTGAAGTAGATCGTCAAAGACAATTTGGGGTAAATTATTTAAATCAAAATCACTTTTTACGTTATGTTGCAGACAATTGGGTTGCAAAAGTAGAGTACAATGAAAATGGTTTTGTAGACATTAGATACTTTGAAGCCTCTCAAAGATTTAGAAAGTCAATAGGCGACAAATTTTCACTTAACATAGGAACAGTACAACGATTGTCTAAACCATATGGGTATGATCCCTTAAATGAATGGGTTTTAGACAATGGTTCTTTACATTATACCTTTTTAGCATTAGATGAAATGGGGTACAGTATTAATGTTCAAAATGGTGAATATTATGACCCAGATGGTAATGTAGTAGCTACAAGTCCTGAAGTGTGGGATGAGGTAGTAATTCCTCAAGTATTAGCTGATTACGTTAATAAAAAGCAAAATGAAATAGCAAGAACAATAGAATATTCAGCAGTGATTGGATTTGACTATTACCATTTCGATAAAGATTTTTGGGTACATTCATGGGGTAATGTAATGCCCTACCACATAGATACCGACAACGAATTTTCATATCACAAATATAATAAGGGACAATGGATGGATTATTCAGGTGGTTTAATTTTTGGATATAGATATAATAAACACTTAGGAGTGTTTTTAGAAGGTAAATATAATAAATATTGGAACCGTGAATGGCATGATTTTTCATTAGGTCTAAACTATGTAATTTTTTAAAAGATGGCAAAAGAATTAAACGAAGACACAAGTTTTCAAATTAGTATAAAAACATTAGCAGGAATAGCAATAGGAATTGCAACAGTTGTAGGAATGTGGTTTGCATTACAAGCAGATATTGAAGAAGCTAAAGCCTTACCTTTACCAGCAGACCCAGAAATTACTCGTATGGAATATGATATGAAAGATCAGCTTATACGACAAACAATTATGACAACCCAAGACGATGTGAAGGAGATAAAAGAGCAGATGATTCGAATGGAAGATAAAATAGATCAACTTAGATAAATTTGTATGAAAAAGTTATTATTTACCCTATTATTATTGCCTTTTTTAGGCTTTAGTCAAGATGCACTTATGGAATCAAGTAAAGACTTTCCAGATGGTATACACGTTGTAGAATTTAATGCCAGTTTTAATAAGCCCAATGAAGTTATATGGTTAACTAAATTATCCGACTGTAAAACAGAACGTATTGACATATTAGCTGATTCTAGATGGGCTAGTGAATATAAAATAGTTGTAGTACCTACATTAGTAATTTTTAACGAGGGAGAGGAAGTTAAAAGATTTCAAGCTAATATTATGATGACAATGGAAGCAACTAAAAATGAATTACAAGATGCCATTGATGAAGTTATAATGGAAGCTTTCTAACAACCCAAATTTAATTTTTTTATGAAAAAGTTTTTAACCCCCCTCTTATTTTTATTTTTTTCTTTTAACTTAATAGCACAATCTTTTATGGTACCTGTAAATTTACAGGTTGATATAAACCAAATTGAAAATTTAGGTGAAGATGTTATTGTCAGTGTTAGGTCAAATCTAACAAGTTGGTCTCCAGTAGGAATGGACGATTCAGACGGAGATGGTATATATGAAAAAACCATTAACATTGGTGCTTCTGTAGGTCAAGCAACAGAATTTGTATATGTGTTTAGATTACAATCTATAGTAAATGGTTTATCAATAGTGCAATATGAAGGTAGTGGTGGTAATGATTGTCTTTATGATGGAAGTGATTATGGTTATGAACTAGCAGGTAATGTAAGAATTCTATCAGTACCATCACAAGTACCTAGTGATTTTAATGTAAGTACTTGTTGGGATGAATGTACAACTACTTGTGAGGTTGAAGAACCTATATTTGTAGATTGTAATGGAAATGAAGCCCCTGAAACTTGGCTTGGAGATGGTTATTGTGATAATGGTGCTTATTCATCTAATGGGGTTGTTATATATTTTGATTGTGAAGAATTTAATTGGGATGAAGGTGATTGTCCCGATCCAAATGCCGAGGTATTAGGATGTACTGATTCAACCGCTTTTAATTATAACCCAGAAGCAAATACAGATGATGGTTTATGTGAAGCAGTAATAGAAGGATGTTTAGATGAAATAGCATTAAACTTTAATGAACTAGCTAATATATCAGATGGATCTTGTATACTCCCCTTATTTGGTTGTACAGACCCAGAATCTCCTAATTATAATCCTTTAGCTGAAGCTGATAATGGTTCATGTGTTAATCAATCATGTTCTGATGGTGAAGCTAAAATGATACTTCAAATTACTTTAGATCAATATCCTGGAGAAACAGGTTGGATACTTACAGATATTAGTACAGGTCAGCCAGTAGAAAGTGTTACAGCTGGAGAATATACATTTGATCAAGCAAATACAACAATACCATATCAATTATGTGTTCCTACTTCAGGAGTAGAACTTGTATTAAGTGATACTTATGGCGATGGGTTAATTGGATTAGGGAATGTTGAAGGTGATGATGGTAATTTTATTATATTAGCTGACACAGAACCTTGTGGAGGTGGATTAGACACAGTATGGTCATTAGACTCAGCTAATTTCAATAATGCTATTTATTCAGGACCTATTTGGTTACCTTATTGTGAAATACCTCCTATTTTTGGTTGTATGGATGTTAATTTTGTAGAATACAATGTAGAGGCTAATGTTGATTCGCCAGAAGAATGTCAAACAGAAAAGGCATTTGGGTGTATTGATGATAGCCAATTTAATTTTGATCCTAATGCTAATACAATGGAGCTTGTTTCTCCTTGTAATTATACTATTATTTTAGAAGATGATGCCGCTGATGGATGGGGCGATTCTTATTTAGCTGTGTTTCATGGTGAACAAGAATGGATATTTACTTTAGGACCTGGAATTGAAAGTCAATCATGGGATTTAGTTTTAGAATCTGATAAGTCTATTGAAGTATATTATTTTCAAGTAAAAGCTCCTCAACAACCTATTGAAGAAGTTGAATTTCAAACCTTACATAATTCATTTAGGATTGTAAGAGATGATGGTGTTGAATTATTAGATGGGGGAACCAATCCATTTGAAGATAATGGAGCGGGTACACTCCAACCATTCCAACCACCTTTCTGGAACGTTTATTCAGCACAACCTTATTGTGGTAATGTATGTGAACCTATAATATATGGTTGTATATATCCTACTAATTTGGCTAATCCAGACATTGTAATGTTTAATTATGATCCTCTAGCTAACACATACAATCCTGACATTATAGAATGTGTACCTATTAAGTATGGTTGTACTGATGCTTCTCTCTATGGGTATGATTATATGAACCCAGCTAATACTGATGACGGTTCTTGTCAACCTTGGATTATAGGATGTACAGAAGAAGAAGCGTGGAATTATCAACCTTTAGCAAATTTAAACGATTCTGAATCGTGTTTATATTTTGGATGTATTGATGAATTGGCATTAAATTTTGACCCAACAGCAAATGTGAATAATGATAATTGTATTTATCCTATTTTTGGATGTACAAATCCAATGGCATTTAATTATAATGTAGATGCAAATGTAGATGATGAATCGTGTATTCCTGAAGTTTATGGTTGTATGGACCCAACAATGTGGAATTATAATGAATTAGCTAATATGCCAAGTGATAATTGTATTCCCTTTATATATGGTTGCACAGATAATGCCGCTTTAAATTATAATCCTATTGCTAATACAGATAACGAATCATGTATTCCTTTAATACCTGGATGTATGGATGTAACAGCTTTAAATTATAACTTAGAAGCCACTTTAGAAGATGGTTCTTGTATTGAAATTCTATTTGGTTGTACAGATGAATTAGCATTTAACTATAACCCATTAGCTAATGTTGATAATGAATCGTGTATTCCTGTAATACCAGGATGTACAGACCCAAATGCATTTAATTATAATGAAGAAGCTAACGTGGATGATTTTACTTGTATAGATGTAGTCTTTGGTTGTATAGATTCCTTAGCCTTAAACTACAATGTCTCAGCAAATGTAAATGATGGTTCTTGTGTAGAAATTATTCAGGGATGTATGGATAGTGAAGCATATAATTATGATATTTTTGTAAATTTAGAAGATGGTTCTTGTTTATACGATTGTGGATGTGTAGGTGAACCAGGCGAACCTTATTGGTTAAATGACACTTGTTATGCATGGGTGTTGTCAGTAGATGTTTCATGTTGTGTCCATTCATGGGATGCTACATGTATAAAATTATATAATTATTGTAGTGAAGAATATTCTGTAGGGTTAGATGATTTAAGAGATGATGAAATTTTAATTTACCCAAATCCGACTACTGATATAGTAAATATTACCGCTAAAAAAGACATTAAAATTGATGTAACCAATTTATTAGGTGAAACCATAACTACCATCGAAAATGAAAATCAAATCGATTTATCGCGTTTTTCTAACGGTATGTATATATTTAATATAACTTACAATAACATTAAAGTTCAACATAAAGTCATCAAACAATAACGGATGTAAGCTTTTAGCTCTCTTTTATATTTATCATAGAACAATATTTAATTAAAATGGCAAACGACAAATTTTACGGCTATTCACCTTCACCTAAAAAGGGTAGTATTGGTGTCCACTACGGAAACGATAATAGATTAGATCGAGTTAATCCGTACGAATTTAAAAAAGGAATGGATTATGAATTAGCCACAATGGGCATTTCACGATTAAATGAATCTACTCCAGACCAACGACAAACTTCAACAGACAAAGTATTAAAGAATTTAGCTACATTTCCAGCTTATTATTCTTGTAAAATTCAGTACGAAACAGAATTTAGAAATTTTCAAGGTAGAAAACCTTCTTTCAACAAATATATGAAAGAAAAATATGAAAATAAAATGAAACCAGTAGACCAAGAATATAAAAATGATAAAATGGTAGCTCTTAAAGAAGCTATTAAAAACGAAATTCGTTCTATTTTATCTGAAAAGAAAAGACCAGATTATCCTGATGTTGATAAAGATGGTGACAGAGAAGAGTCAATGGAAAAAGCTTTAAAAGATAAAGAAGCAAAAGATAAAGGTAAAAAAACATCTAAAAAAGAAGGATCTGGAGATAAAGAAGTAGAAGACTTTGAAGACTTTGAGAAAGCTACTCCAGAAGATCCAAATTACGACTCAGAAAAATTAGCTTTAAAGCAATTTGGTTTGTCCCCTATTGGAGAAGGAGATAAGAAAGAAGAAGATGATGATGGTGATGATGATGATGTAATAGCTAAAAAAGCAGCTAAAAAAGCTAAGAAAAAAGCTAAAAGGAGAAAAGCAGATGAAGAAAGAGATAGTGTAGATATTCAAACTGATATTAACAAAGCAGATGAAGAATTAACAGCTATTCGTGCAGAAATTAAAGAACTTGCTCGTAAATTTAATTCAGGGAAAATAGATATTTCAACTTATCGTGCAGAAGTAGGAGATAAACCTAAACAAAAGACAGAACTTGAGGGTTTAATTAAAAAATTAGAAAAAGAACAAAAAGCATCTGAGGAAAATGAATTAAAACAAAGACAAGAAGTAGCTACAACAGCTATGGGTCATGATGTAAATCGTCGTTTACTTGAAATCATTAAAGAAGCAGGTGCACCATTACATGAAGGTGCGGCGGGTGTTAAAATGTATTATGACATAGCACGTAAAGCATATATGGAAGGTTTAATTAATGGATTAAACGAATCTTAATTATGAAAAAATATTTAAAAAGTTTTTGGAATTGGTTAAAAAGTTTAACTACACTAGACGAACGAGCTGTTGAATTACACGGTGAAGCTAAAGATCGTTTAGGTGAAGTTATAAAGGAATTAAAAGATGTAAAGAAAGCTGCTAAAAATGTAGTTGACCAATCTAAAGATGTTGTAGACGCTGTAAAAGGCAAGAAAAAAAGAGGCAGAAAACCTAATAATAAAACCAAAGCTAATAATTCTAATAAAAAGAAAAAATGAAATTAGACGAATTAAAAAAAATGATTTCGGAAGAATTCGAATCATACATGAGAGAAGATGAAGATCAATTAGATGTGTCAGTAGGCGCAGATGATGTAGATATGGATGCTGATATGGATATGGAACCTGGAATGGGTGAAGAACAAAATCCAGAAGATGCATTAGAACAAATTTACCAAATGTTAAAAGCTTACTTCGAAGAAGATGGAAAAGATAATGACATGGATGGTGAAGTTGATGAACCAGGTGAGGATATTGAAGAAGCAGATTTAGAGGAAAATGCTACTACAGATGCTAAATTCCAAAAAACAGGAATGGCTCCCGCTTCTAAAGGTTCAGCAGGTCCTAATGCAGGATATGGTGCCGTAGGTGGAAAAGGATCTACTGGATACGATGCAGGTTCAAAAGCATTGCAAGAAAGATTCCAAAAATTAGCAAATATTAAAACGCTTAAAGGATAAAATATGACTCTTAATGAGTTATTAGTTGAATGGTCTTATAGGACTAAGAAGGGTTACCCAGATATGGGTAATCCTTCCGACATCCTCATTTTAAAAGAAATTTTAGAATCATTAGACTTACCTTCAGAAGAAATTATTCCTAATTTAGAAGAGGGGACCAAAGCATCTAATTCAAGAAAAGCTATTGCTTTTATATTACAATCTAAATATGCTAAAGAGCATGGATTTAAAAAGATGAGTAACCCTTATCGAATTGGTAACTTAGATGGTATAGATAAAGATAGATTTTTAGAAATCTTATTAGATTTGTTTAATAATCCCGAAATAACAATACATGATCCCGGATCTAGTCCTAATACTAGTTCAAAATATAATTTATTTGAATTTGAATTAGAAGGAGAAGGATTAGTACAAATATATTTAGCAGGTGGGGCTAATAAAGGTGAAAAATACGAACAAGATATTTTAGCAAGAATTCAATCATCATTAGGTAATTCTATGGATGAGATTCAATATGATGATATTAAAAAACTCTTCCAAACTATAGGTTTAGATCCTACTAAATTTTCTGGGGATGATGCCCAATTTATGGGGGCGGCTGATACTAAAAGACAAGTTTCATTCGATGGACCTGCAGATTTAGGTTCTAAAGTAGCAGACATTGTTATAGATACTGAACCTAAAACTTATTTGTCTATTAAAAATAGAAAAGGTTCTGGAATATATAATGGGGGTAATGTTACTTTTATTAGAATGGAAGGCGAAAAAGCAATTTTTGATCAAAGTAAATATAATGAAAATCCACTATTTAGAGAAATATTTGAAGCTTGTGGTATAGACCCACAGAAAATAGCTGATGGTATAAATAGTTATATTACTGGAACAGGAGAAAAATCAGAATGGCAATCATCTACTAGTATAGATTTAAGTAAAATTAAGAAGTTACTTGCATCCTCATTTGGGTATGGTTATTGGTATGTTAGAGAAAAAGCCAAAAATAATATATTTGTCCATTATATAAATGATGAACAAGGTGCCTATGATATGGTTGGCGATTTACAATCTAACGCCGTTAAAATTAAATATCCTGGTACTACTTCTAAAAATATGGAAATAGTAATTCAAACAGACAGTAAAGTTTTTGTCCAAGAAGAAGGTAGAACTCCATTAGCTTATCAAATAGTTATGCGAAATGCATCAGGAAAAATACTTCCTATGAGATTTAATATAAGAACTAATAAATAAAACTTGGCTTATATTGAAATATTTTATATCCTACCACTGTAGGGGTTTATAGGTGAAAATGGCGAACCGAATACACAATCACAAAACATATTAAAATGAAAAGTAAGAAAAACAATTTCAACCAATTGTCGGACTGGGAAAATCAACCCTCAAAAGAAAAAATTCGTAGAAAAAAGAAGAAAAAAGCTTACGCTAAAGATGTGGATGAGCGAAGGTAGTTTATTATATATCTAATAATTAAAAAATATAATTATGCAATATGGAGAACAAGCACAAAACGCATTAGATAGATTAGATCAGTCTTTAGCGGGTTTAATGAATTTAATTAAAAGAGGTAAAAACCAAGAAGCTATTCAGTATATGGAAAATGGGGATTTAAAAGAAAAATTTGAAGAACTTCAAAATATGATTACCATATCATCTACTGGAAAAATGGGTGCTAGAGGAATACAAAATACAGGTACATTTTAAATAAAAAAAATAGGTTATGTTATCAGCAGAAAAAATTCAATCAAATTGGAATCGTTATCTTACTGAAATTGAAAAAAATATAGGAGTAGAACGTTCAGCTATATTAATTCCATTTCTTAAAAAATACGAAGAACGTATGATGATGATGCCCGCATCATCTAAAAATTGGCACCATTCAGCATTTGCAGGTGGTTATTGTGATCACGTTTTACGTGTTTTAGATTGTGCTAATTCATTGTATGATGTTTGGACTGCACAAGGCGCAGATATATCGACATATACGGTTGAAGAAATGCGATTTGCTGCATTATTACATGATTTGGGTAAAATGGGCCAACAAGAAGGCGAATATTATCAACCTAACGATTCTCAATGGCACGTAGATAAATTAGGTCAAATATATAAATTTAATACTGACATACCTGCTATGAAAGTACCTGAACGATCTTTATTTATACTACAGGAAATTGGTTGTAAAGTAACTCAAAATGAATTTATTACAATTAAAATTCATGATGGTTTATATGATGATTCAAATAAATTCTATTTTATGTCGGGTCAAAAAGAAACACGTTTACGTACTCACTTACCATTATTAATGCACCAAGCAGATCATATGGCTGCTCAAATTGAATTTGAATTATGGAACGCAGGTACAAATCCAGTAACTTCAAAACCTAAAAACGCTTCTAAGGCAGATAAAATACAACGTAAATCTAAAGCTGTAAATGAAGCAAATAATCCAAACTTATCAGCAGCAACATTAGGTGTTATTGATTCGTTTTTTAAAGAAGATTAAATGGAAATAATATTAGTAATTTTATTAACTCTATCGATTTCTGCATCTTTTGTTGCAATAAGAAATCTTATTAAGAAAAATGAAGCGATGGAGGATTTTATAAACAAACAAAGCGACGCAATTGCAGCTTGCGATGCCCGATTAAAAGAAATAGATCAAAAAGGGGTATTTTACGCAGATGACGAAATTGGTTGGTTTTTTGGAGAAATTAAAAAAATTCAAGAGGCCTTAAATGAATTTCGCATGAAATAATAAATGAGCAAAACAGAAAAAAAAGAACCGGCAGTAGCTGGTTCTCCTACTCCGAAGAAGAAACGTGGAAGAAAAAGTACTAGAATGTATTTTACTCACGACACCGAATTAGCTATTGGTGAGTATTTAGCTTCCGATCATGAAGCAACTCGAAATAAAATATTTAACGACCGTATAAATTATTCGTTTTATAAATTAGCTGAAAATCTTATTCATACCTTTAAATTTTACTACACAGAAGTTGAATCATTAGAAGATTTAAAACACGAAGTTGTTTGTTTTCTTTTAGAAAAACTTCATTATTTTGATCCAACTAAAGGATCAAAGGCATTTAGTTATTTTTCAATTGTAGGTAAAAATTATCTTATTCTTTATAATAATACAAATTATAAAAAGAAAAAAATCAAAGCAGACGTATTAGCAGCTGATGAAGATGATAAAGTAATTCATGAACTTGGACGTCCTGAACGTAAAGAAGACATGAAAGATTTTATAGATTATTTTACAGCATACATAGATAAACATATGTTTAGGTTATTTAAAAAAGACCACGATAGAAAAGTGTGTGATGCTGTTAATATTTTATTTAAACGTAGAGAAAATTTAGAGATTTTTAATAAAAAGGCCCTTTACATTTACATTCGTGAAATCACAAACGTAGACACTCCCGTAATTACTAAAGTAACTAAAGTACTTAAGAAAAAATACCACGAGTTATATGCTGAATATGATAGAACAGGATATGTAAGAGTTTAAAAAATCTATATTTATAACAAAATACAATATGGATTCATTAAATCAAGTAATATTTGACGATAAAACCTTTTCTGATCTCCTTAAAGAGATTCACGTTAATCAAAAGAAAAAAGGTAAACAAATTGGTCAACTCATAGCTGAGTTAAGACCTCTTATCCAAAATTTAGGAGATGCTACTGTTGTTGTTCCATTAATTAAAGAATATATGGAAATTAGTGTTAAAAACGACGATCATCTTCTAAAAATGGCAGCCATAGTACAACGTTTATCTACAGGTAACGCAACTGGTGGAGGTGGAGACATGTTAACTGAAGAAGAAATGAATCAACTCCAAAATATTGTAGAGGAAACAGAAAAAGGGAAAGAAGTAAAAAAATAAGATGGCTGTAGTTAGAGTAGATAACCAATTTCAAATATTACCTTCTGACACTAAATTAATAGCTGTTAGAATTACTGATATTATTTTAGACCCCTCACATGATCGTTTTGAAGATTTTGGACAATATGATTCAATAGGTACTATATTTTATACAACATTAAATCAATCAAATCCATCTACTGATTCTACAGCAAAACCATTATTTTCATTTGTAAAAAACTATCCTTTAATAAATGAAGTAGTTTTAATAATGTCATCAGGTGATAAAGATAATAAAATATCAACATACTATTTCCCTATAGTAAATATATGGAATCACCCCCACCATAATGCTTTACCTTACATAGAAGATTTTAATAATGGTTCATCTACTGACTATGAACAGAGTATTGCAAGACAAGTAGAAGACGGATCAACAGGTATTAATTTAGGTAAATACTTTCAAGAAAAATTAAATGTAAAACCATTATTACCTTATGAAGGTGATACTATTATAGAAGGTAGATTTGGTAATTCTATAAGATTTGGTTCTACTAATATAAGTGATAAAGTAGGTACTCCTAATGAATGGAGTAATATAGGTGAGTTGGGTGATCCCATTACTATTATAAGAAATGGCCAATCAAATCAATTAGACGATAAAGGTTGGATTCATGCTAAAGAAGATGTAATGGGGGATGCCTCCTCAATTTACATGACATCAAATCAACAATTATCTAATTTTATCCCAGCCTCATTAAATCAAAAATCATTTGGAGCTAATTTAGTTATAGAACCTACTATACAAGAACAATTAACTGGGGATTATATAACCCCAGAAAGCCAAATTACTCAACCTGAACAAATTAATGAAGATTTATCTGAAATTAATGAATCATTTGATTCAACTCCCCCACCACCCACCCCCTCTACCGAAAACTCAGATGACCCATTTGGGGATTATGCAGAAGAAATTTTAGATGGAGTAGGAATAATGGAAATATTAGATATATCAGGAACAGAAGAAACAGGCGAAGATATAGATGAAAGTACAGGTACAACCCTTAATATAGAAAATATATCTTATAATACTCTTATACCATCATTTAGGGATTCATCATTTTCAGTTAAATTACACACACCTGAACCTATTACTACATTTACTAATAGAATAAATAATGAATCAGAATCCTCTAGAGTAAAATACCTAGTAATTCATACCACAGCTATGACTACAAATGCTACTCATTTAGACGTAGCACATTATTTTATGCAATCAGCTGACAATAATAATGGATGGAGGAAACATGGGTATCATATAACTATAGACCAAAATGGTGATTGTGTTAAAATATACCCTGACAATGAAAAATCATATGGTGTAGGTCAACCATTAAATGGTCTTAATAAAAGTACAGACATAGGAAATAATAATACTCTTAATATAAGTTGGATAGGAGGGGCGGGTATATTTAATATGTCTAAAAAACAAGCTAATAGTTTAAATGAATTAATTAAATTATATCAAATTAGATATCCTGATATTCAAATAGTGGGTCATAATCAAATCGCAGCTAAAAGTTGTCCTTGGTTTGATGTTCGTAAATATTGTAAAGAATTAGGAATTCCATCTAGTAATATTGACCAAAGAATTCCAAGCGGGATGGATTTAAGTAAAGAAAAATATAATAATCATGAAAAAGTAGCTAAATTAACAATGTAATGAGTTATATACCAGATACCCCTAACATATATCAAGGAAAACAAGTAATAATAGATTCAGATCGTCTAATATTTAATGCTAAAAATGATTCTATCTTATTATTTTCAGATAAAGCTATTGGTTTTAGTACTAATGGTAGTTTTAATTTCGATACAAGTGATAGAGAAAATAGTAAATTCGTTGTAAATTCTCCTAATATTTATTTTGGTTTAAAAGATGGAAATTTGCCTACTGAACCTGTTATATTAGGCCATAAAATGCAAGAATGGATGGTGGGAGATGATTTAACTGAAGGATTATTAGATATTCTAGATAGTATATTAGATATGATTGATGGGGAAATATCATATATAGTTCCAGGAGGTACTACTACTCCTTCTATAATTAATGATGTTGCTATTGAAAATCGTAAAGGTAAAATAGATACATTAAGAAAAGCTTTTCACAAAAATTTAAGTAAACAAGTAAAAACAATATAATATGTCAAGAGCCATAGTAACATTAATTCAACAAAGTAATAGGATCTTAGATGCTATGGGTCCTAAAGTAAAAGCAGAAGCTAACAAAAAAATAGCTGAAATTGAACAAAAAATTCCCAATAAAGAATCAGTTAAACAAATGATGATGGATGAAATATCATCCAAAGGTCCTGAATTAGTTTGTAGTATAGAAGTAAGAAATCGTATTGATTCTATATATAATAAATTAAAATCTAAGTCTGTTAAATTACAATTTATACTTGATAAATCAAATGAAAAACTTAAAAAACTACAAGAACAATTATTAAAAATAGGAGAAATAATTCTTATTATTGAAGGAATTTTTGTGGTTTTAAAAGCTCTAGTACCTGTATTACAAACTATAGTCACAGCAGCTCAAGTAGGTTTATTTCTTTTAAAAGGCCCTGCGGCAGATGGGGATTCCACAATTAAATTTGCAAACTCAATAAACAAATCTAATGCTAAAGCTGAAGAAATTAAAAATTCAATAAAAGTTTTTAAGAAAAAAGTAGATAAAATAACAAAAAAAGCTTTAATACCTATGGGAATAGTAACTTTAGCTTTAGGAGTTATAACTATTATAAAAACAACTATCACAAATGTAATATCATTAATTGAATCTTTTTATTTAAAATATATTCTAATGTGTGATGTGGAAGGAGATTCTATGGAAGATGAAGATTATGCTGATGCTATAAATGACGCACCTGATGAAGCTGACATTACTCTTATAGAAGATGATTTATTACCAGGAACTATAGAAAGAATACGAAATGCAAATTTCCAAGTAATTCGCTATCGAATTGCTTAATTTAATTATATTTATTAACAAACACAATTATTATGAAGGCAAGCGCTTTTGAAAATTTATTTAGAAAAGTCGTAAGAGAAGAAATAGATTATGCTCTTCGACGTGAAATTAAAACACTTAAGGAAGACTTACGTGATGAATTAAAACCTACAATTGTAGAGCAACAAATACAACGTACACCTATACCCCAAAATGTACAATCTTCTTTAAAAGAAAAAATCATGGGTAAACCTATAGCTCAAAGTTTTACATCTAATGGAGCGTTAAATGATTTACTTAATGAAACTGCTCAAGGAAATACAAATCTTGAATCAACACTAACACCAGAAGCACCAATGCCCACTGAAGTTTCAAATGTAGTAAATAGAGATTATCGCGAATTAATGAGAGCTATAGATAAAAAGAAAAATAGTAGACCCTAATGGCATATGTTAACGGAAATAGAAGAATAAGTCCATTAGACATTAATAAAAATGTCACTATTGGAGTTGCCTTTCCTCTGGATAACGTTAATATGTTTAAAGGTACACAAACACTTAAAGAACAAGTTAAAAGTAATTTAATTAATTTATTATTAACTGAACCGGGTGAACGTGTAAATGAACCAAATTTTGGTGTAGGATTAAAAAGTTTATTATTTGAACCTAATTTAGATGTAGAAATTTTAAAAGAAAAAATCAACACTCAAATAGAATTTTACATACCTACAATATCTTTATCGAATGTAGATGTAAATTCTATAGAAGATGAATATAAGTTGTTTATAGTAATATCATATAGTTTTAATTTAGATGGATCGTCAGATGCCATCCAGTTAAACTTTAACTCATCATACTTCCCTCGTGGAAATGGTTAATAATATATAAAAATGGCCTATAGTAAAGTATCAAATAAAACACAAGATAAAGATGTAAAGTATCTTAATAAGGATTTTAATTCTTATAAAAATCAATTAATGGAATTTGCGGAAGTATACTTCCCCGATAATTTTAATGATTTTAGTGAAGGTAACCCAGGAATGATGTTTCTTGAAATGGCAGCTTACGTTGGTGATGTTTTATCATTTTATACTGATACCCAATTACGTGAAACCTTTCTATCTTTAGCTCAAGAAAAAGAAAATTTATACAATATGGCATATGCTATGGGCTACAAACCCCGAGTAACAGCCGCTTCTAATGTTAATTTAGAAATATTTCAGTTAACCCCTTCAAAAGAAATAGGTCCTAATAATTATATACCTGATTTTGATTATGCTTTAAAAATTTCACCTAATTCAGTTTTTAATTCAACCGAGGGTCCCAAATTTTATTTAAGTAATCAAGTTAATTTTAATGTATCCTCTTCAAATGACGGAACTGGTTTAGATCCCACTAATATTTCTGTATATTCTTATGATAGTGATAATAATCCTGCATATTATTTATTAAAAAAATCAGCTAAAGCAATTTCGGGTGAAACTAAATCACAAACATTTACTATAGGATCTGCTGAAAAATTTAAAACATTAGAATTATTTGACAATAATATTATATCAATTGAGTCAGTAGTAGATAGTGAAGGTAATAATTGGTCTGAAGTTCCATATTTAGCACAAGATACAATTTTTGAAGAAATTGAAAACACAGGAGCAAATGATCCTGTATTAAAACAATATAATAATCAAACACCATTTCTTTTAAAACTAAAAAAATCAACTAGACGATTTATTACAAGATTTAAAACTAATAATCAATTAGAAATTCAATTTGGCGCTGGTACAAGCGACAAAGCAGATGAAGAAATTATTCCTAATCCAGACAATATAGGTTTAGGGATAAATGATGGAAGATCAGCATTAGACAAAGCATATGATCCTTCTAATTTTTTATTTACAAAAACTTATGGCCAAGCACCTGCTAATACAACTTTAACTATAACATATGTTGTAGGTGGTGGTTTAGAATCTAATGTTCAGTCTAATACAATTAATGAAATTGACACTTTAATTTCTGTTAATAAACCTAATTTAAATAATGGTCTATTAAACTATGTAAAATCATCTGTAACATCTAATAATCCCGAATCTGCAACAGGAGGAGGAGCAGGAGATTCTATAGAAGACATTAGATTGAATGCAATGGCTAATTTCTCTGCCCAACAAAGGACAGTTACAAAAGATGATTATATTATAAGAACATTATCTTTACCTTCTAAATTTGGTAGAATAGCTAAAGCTTACATAACACAAGATGACCAAACATCTATACTATCAACAGAATCTAACAATATACCTAATCCACTAGCATTAAATTTATATACTTTAGGATATAACCAAAATAAACACCTATCAACTTTAAATACAGCAACTAAAACTAATTTAGCAACATATTTAGAACAATATAGAATGTTAACAGATGCTATTAATATTAAAGATGCATTTGTAATTAACTTTAAATTAGATTTTGAGATTACTGCATTTAAAAATTATAATAATGAAAACGTTATATTAGATTGTATATCTGAATTAAAAGATTATTTTTTAATAGATAAATGGCAAGTTAATCAACCCATTATTATATCTGAGATATCTAATTTATTAGCGGGTATTACTGGTGTACAAACGGTTGAAAAAGTAACATTAGAAAATAAAAATGGCCTTTCTTTAGGATACTCACAATACAAATATGATTTTGTAGGAGCTACAAAAAAAGGTGTTATATACCCTTCAATGGATCCAAGTATTTTTGAATTAAAATACCCAAATCAAGATATTAACGGACGCGTAACAACATACTAAAATGGCATACTACTCTATATTTCCCGAAAAAGACACTACATTATATAGTCACCCTAATAGGAGTACTATGAATGCGGGTAATGATGAAATTCTTGAACTTGTAAAGGAAAAGGGATCCACAAATGCATTATACTACCCCTCAAGAATATTATTACAATTTTCTAATTCCGACATTCAATTAGCTATTGCTAAATCTAATAATTTTACCTCTAGTTTAGAATTATTTTCAACAGAACATAAAAATTTATCAGCTGAACAATCCATAGAAGTATTTCCTTTATCATCATCATGGAATGAAGGAACAGGCAAATATTCAAATCTACCTATATCATCAAATGGATCATCTTGGTTATATAAAGATAATGATTCTTCCAAAACTAAATGGTTAACTTCAAGTTTTGGGGTAGGATCTACAGGATCCATAAGTACTACAGTTTCTATTACAAAAGGAGGGGGAGAATGGTACACAGGTAGTTCATTCAAAGGAACCCAAACATTCTCAAATGCGGATTCATTAGACTTAAATGTAGATGTTACTAATATAGTACAAAAATTTAGTGCTAGTATAAATGTATCACAAACATACCCTACAGGTATCCCTAATTATGGATTTATATTAAAAAATTCTGACACTATTGAGGAAAATGTATCAAGCAGTAATGGTACTTTACAATATTTTTCAGCTGATACCCATACAATTTATCCACCAAAATTAACTTTTAAATGGGATGATAGTATACATGAAAAACAATCATCTGCTAAATTAGAAGGTGATTTAAGTGTGTCTTTATATAATAATAAAAGAGAATATAATAAAAATGATGTAGCTAAAATTAAACTACATGTAAGAAATAAATATCCTACACGTCAATTTGCTTCATCATCTAATTATTTAAATCCTGGATATTTTACAACATCATCCTATTATAGTATCAGAGATGCTCACACAGAAGAAGTAGTAATTCCATTTGATAATCATAACACTAAATTAAGTGCAAATAATGACGGAATGTATTTTAATTTATATATGAATGGTTTACAACCAGAAAGGTACTATCGTATATTATTCAAACATACAAATAATGATGGTACTCAAATTTATGATGATAATTACCATTTTAAAGTAGTTAGATAATGGCAGAAGAAAATATAAAATTAACAAAAACTATATATAGTACTAAATCAACAGATGGTTTAGTAGATCGTTCATTTTCTGAATTTTTTAAATCAAAAGATCCTATAAATGTTGATAGATTTTTTTCTATATATGAAGAATTATTTTATGATATTCCTAAAGCAGGAGAAAAGTCACACACCTCAGTTATAAAACAAAGTACAGATTACATTAAAAATTACATTGATCCTAGAGATGAACAAATTACAACTCTCACAGAAAGAATCATTGAATTAGAAAATGAATTAGCTACTCCTACAAACGAACACCCATTTTATTCTAATGGAACTTTAATAGCTCCAGATGAAAATGATAATAATAATCCTGATGATGAACCTTTATATTATATGGATAAAGGGAAAAAAAGATTAGTATCTGGGGGATCTAAGGGTATTGTTTTTAAAGCATTAATAGCTTCATTAGGATTTAAAGGAGGTACATCCGATAAAGAGATAGTAAAAGTAGTACCTAAAGTAGTATTAGATGGTATAGATGAAGGTTCACTTTTAGAATTAAGAGATCTAACGGGTCAAACAGCAGCTGAAGAATTAGAAGAACAAACAAATCTACTAGCTTCTATCATAGTAAATAATTGGAGACAAGAATTAAAAGATATAATTCAGCCAATAGAAGATGGATCTATATCTAATAAAATATTATATATTAGTCAACTAAAAAGTAAAATAAATAGTGAATATTCCAGAGAGGGATCACTTGAATCTCAAACTTGGAAATACTATCAAGATTCTACAAATGGTCTTACAGAAGAAGAAAGGGAAGTTGGTAGAAAATTATATGAAATAGCATTACCTAAATTAAATAAATCAAGACAAACTTTAGCTATATTAGCACGAATATGGGCTAAAAGAGAAAATTTCCCTAATATTAATTTTAATGATGGATCAATTTTACCCAAATCTGCAACAAATGGTGGTGAAATATCATTAGATAAAAATGGAAATGCACGAATACTTAATCCACTTCTTGATAGTGAATTAAGAAAATTTTCTAGTGGTGACAAAGGTAAAGAAATGTTCCCAGGTGTTTTAGAAGGAGAAGATTATATTATCAGTCTTAATAATTTAGAATTAAATTCTCCACAAGCTATCGATCTTCTAGAGAAAAAAATAATTAAGATTGTATATAAAAAAGAAAGAATTTATGGCACAGCTGATGGTCAATCTTATAATGAATCACCTAATTCACCTATATCTATGGATAATCATATAATAGGATCCAATACGGAAGCTGAAATAGGCCGTTTTAGATATACATTTATAAAATATACATACGCATAAAATATGGAAACTAAAGCAGAAACAAGACAACAACAAAGGATAGAATTATCCCAAGAATCTGTAGTTTCTAAAACTATTGATAGAAAATTTGGACGTCCTGAAGATTACATAGAAGTCCATATTTTTAATCAAAATGATCAAATTTTAACATCCATATCTGACTTCCAAGATTATTCACAACCTAATCCTAATGAATTAAATTTTGATCCTGTTTCTCTATTAAATGACAATGGTTATACAACAGGTAAATATAAATTAGGTTTTAATGTATTTCGTAAAAAAATATTTAACACAGCTTTAAAAACATTTACACTTAAGGCTATATCTTCTACAAGAACAGAATTAAGGATTGTAGCTAATGATATTAGTAACACAGATTTAAAACAAGCATCTCAACAATACATTAATGAAATTAGTAATTCTCCATTTTTAAGAGATTTTATATTAAATTTTGGAAACGATAAAACAGTTGTTGGTATTAACTTATTATTTAATGAAATACCTTCTACTAATGAATTATTAATAAAATTAAATGAACCTTTACCTAATAATGTTTCTATACTTGATAATTTTTCTATAGTAGAAGAAATTACTAATAAAATAATTATAGATCAAGATTTAGGTTTACCTGAATTTATAGATGGTAGTATACCTTTAAAAGGACCTAACTTTAAAATAGATGTCAGATTAAATAATAGTATACCTTCAGGGTATAAAAATTATGATGAGGTTTTAGAATATAGTTTAACTTCATCTTATCAAAATCTTCTAAATAAATTAGAAAATAGAGAGGTTCCCGAAATTCAATATGATTTTGTAAGAACACCTGTAAGTGACGCTGAAGGTAATCCTGAAGAAACAACTTATAATTTTGAAAATTTTGTACATTTCGGTAGTGCCTTAGAACGTGTTAAAAACTTTAAATATAAAGTTGAATTATTAGAACAATATGATACTCGATTATCCACAATAAACTTAATAGAAGGCCCCACATCAGCTTCAACTTTTGTTTTAGAAGATAAAGAATCAACTACCACTAAAAAGACAAATTTACTTAAAGCATTAGATGGTTATGAAAGGTTTTTATATTATGAATCAGGAGCATTAGCATGGCCTAAATCTACAATTTCATCCCCCCACACTTTATACTCTATCACATCATCTCAAGTTCAAACTTGGTTAGGTGATGAAAGAAGTAGCTATCCTAATTATGGAGGTCAATTATTAAATGCAGATTTATTTGACAGACAAAACGAACATTCATTAATTCGTATAGTTCCTAATCATATAGTAGAAAATCCAGACAATTCATTTTATTCAACGTTTGTTCATATGATGGGCCATCATTATGATCAAATATGGTCTCATATAAAACATATTACTGAAACTAAAGACACTCACCACACAAGAGGTATATCTAAGGATTTAGTTTATTTTTCTTTAAAAAGTTTAGGATTAGAAACATTTGACCAATTTGAAAATTCAAATTTAATAGAATATATTTTAGGTGAAGGTACAGAAGGTAACATATTTTATGACACACCTGCTAACCAAACATTAGTAACTGCCTCAAATGCAGGATCAATTCCTAAAGGAGACATTACAAAAGAAATTTGGAAACGTTTATATCATAATGCACCTTATCTATTAAAAACCAAAGGTACTGAACGTGGCCTTAAAGCCCTCATGAGTTGTTATGGTGTTCCATCTACTATACTTAACGTCAAAGAGTATGGCGGTTCTACCACAGATAAAACAACATATCAAACATTTAGTTATGAAAAGTCAGGATTAGCTTTAAAAGGTGATTCTGGTACAGATGGGTATTTTATAAAAACTGACTGGTCTTCATCTTTAACAAGAAACTTAAATTCAGAAGCAAAAACAGTTGAATTTAGAATTAAACCTTACAGATCAAATAATAATTATCACTTATGGTCTTTATCGGGTTCATATGGCTCAGATCTCTCAAATGATCAACACCTTACATTAGAACCATACACAGGTAATGATATATCATCATCAGGAGATGCCAACCAATACGGAAGAATAACATTTAGTACTAATAATAATTCAACAACAACATCAACCGAATATTTTCCCGTATTTAATGGTGATTTTTGGAATATATTCGTGGGGGTAGATGGTGTAAATAAGGGGGATGGAGATTTTATATCCCTAAAATTTGGAGCATATCAATCAAATTATAATAAAAATACACATTCTTATATAGTAGATTATAAAGAACAAATTAAATCTATTCACACAAATACATGGGGGATTATTCTTTATAATAACACCAACACAGATGCAATAAAACAATCAGTAGGAGCTACACATTGTTATATAGGTGGTTTACCCTCAGGAATAGCAAATAATAGCATAGACGGATTACGTTATTCAGGTTCAATTCAAGAAGTAAAGTACCATTTTGGTGAATTACTTTCACATGATACTCTTACAAAACACGCCCTTGAACCTTTCATGTATAGTGGTAATACACCATCATCATCTTACACAAATGTAGTTTTAAGATTACCTTTAGGAAGTAATGATAAAAGAGACAGCGGAAGTTTCCACCCAAATTCAGATGTAGATTATTTAGGAACAGTTGAAAGTAGTATGACCACCCAAACATGGGAAGAAGTAATAGAAACCCACCATTTACCTACCCCTGACACTGTTGGTATTTCAATGACAAGTGAAAAAGTAAGAATAGATACGGGAACAGTGGATGATAATTGGTTACAAACAACCCAAAAATCAGAAACATCCACATTAGATAGACAACCTTTAGATTATCCAGATTTAGGAGTATTTTTCTCCCCTACAACTGAAATAAATGAAGATATACTATATACATTAGGCTCATTCAGATTGGATGATTATATTGGGTCACCATTACCCTCAGCTCAATCGTCACCTGTATATGAAGATTTAACTACTATAAAAGACATTTATTTTAAAAAAGTAAAAGGAAGATACAATTATTGGGATTATATTAAAACTATTCAATATATTGACCATACATTATTTAAGTTAATAGAACAGTGGGTTCCTATGAAAGCAAATTTAAAAACGGGCTTAGTAATTGAACCACATTATTTAGAAAGAACTAAATTTAAAAGAGAAATACCTACAATAGGTGTGGGTCAAAGTATGTTAAATAATTCATATCAAACATTTGAATTTGAAATGGACCCTAATAATTCATTTTCTCTTAATGGTTCGTCTGTTATAGTAACAAACAATCTACTACAAACAACCGGCAGTAATGAACAAAGACAAGAACAAGGAACAAACGCTAATATAAACATTAAAGAAACATATAAATTAGCTGGATCTTCAAACTTTGAAGGAAACATAAATCAATCAAGATTATCTAGTAGGTATTATAGAATAATTAATTAAATCCTTAAAAATGACAGTAAGTAAAAGTTTTGATGTAGAATTTAATGACAGTCTTTTAGACATGGCATCGTGGAAAAATCCACGTTATGAAGGATCCAAAATAACAGGAGCTCAAATTAATTATTTTACCGAAGGAGACATTCAATATCCTTATGGTCTTAAACCTATCATAGAAAATAAAATATGTGCTTTATTTATAGGAAACAACATACAAGATGGTGAAGCTACTTCTAGTTTAGATCCTCTAGTTGAGATAAGAAACCATAGTTATGTAACTATAGATGAAGTCCTTTTAGTTGATTTAGACACTTTAGAATCAACCAAAATATCATTTGAACAGTTTAATGAAACTAAAGACAAAGAAGAATCATTTAGACGTTTAATATCAGATAATTTTCCAGAAGGATCTAAAATAGTTACTAAAATATTAGATATAGCAACTGCTGCTCAGTTAAAAGAATTTCATCATGTTAAATTTAATCAAGGTTTATTAATGAAGTTATATGCTTACACTGCAAATATTGATGGACATGAAGATGGAGTATTTGGTGGTTATGGAATAAGAGACCAAAAAGGAATATTAACTGATAATATAGCATCAGGTTCAGATCTAGGTGGGGGTATGTTTGGGTTTGGTACAACTTCAGCTGTAAGTGAAAGTTTATTTAGTGGATCTAACTGTTATACAACTATAGCTGAATTTCCAAGTGAATTATCATTATATGGTAATAGTATTGGTAATATTACATCACTAAACCCACTAACAGCCTCCAACACACCACCATCATCAGATCCTTTACCACAATTACATCCAGGTAGTAAAACAAACTTCTAAATATATATAAATTATGCCTCAAACATTACAAGGACAAGAAGTAAATCTAGAACTAACAAGCAGTTTAGTATCATTTTATGATAATGTTGTTTATTGGGAAATAGCCAAAAACCAAAATAAATTTTTTGTTACCTTTGAAAAAGGTTTAAGGGGAATTTCTAATAATAAACAAGAGTCTATTGGAACAATGGAAATAGACTACCCACACGTAACATCTAATACAGGATCAACATCTAGATTTAAAACAGGTATTACGAGAAATACTGCTCGATATGATGCTTTTTTAGAAGAAGAAGAAAAACATTTGGGAAGTAATCAAAAGTACAATGGATTTATAACAACCACAGAATTAAAAGGTACTAGATTTTTTCAGACTGATTTAACCTCATCCACATTCCAACCAACAACTCATCATTATGAAATTAGTAGTGCCCTAAGTCCTCATCATGTAACAGCAACTAGAACAGTTTCTGCATCATATTTTTATCCCTATTCTAGTCATCAATTGTCTGTATTAAGGAAAAAACCAACATTAATTATAGATTTAGATAAATCAAATGAATTACCTAATGGAATAGGTAGTAAAGGATTTGTACTTATACCAGAACACACACATCCTACTATAAAAGCCAATTTAGATGAAATTTTAACTAAAGCAGGATACAAATAAAATAAACATTTCTTAAAATATTATATATTTATAACAAAACACAATTACAATGGGATATTTAGACAACAGCTCAATCACAGTAGACGCAATATTAACCAAAAAAGGTCGCGAATTATTAGCTAAAAATGATGTTCATTTAATATTACACAATTTGCATTAGGTGATGATGAAATTGATTATTCATTATATAATGAGAATCATCCAAATGGTTCACAATATTCAGGTGAAGCAATTGAAAATATGCCTATATTAGAAGCATTCCCTGATGGTAATAATATAATGAAACATAAGTTAATTACTTTACCTAGGAATACAACACAACTTCCTATAATTGCTATATCAAATTCAACCATTACTTTAGGCAGAAATGGTGTAAGTTCTATATCACCACAAACTTTAAATTATAACGGAAATAATAGTCAAGCAGAATCAGGATATATATTTACTGCAATGGATGCTAGATTATTTTCAAGTTTTGGAAGTGGAGATGGAAATTCATCCCAAAACCAATATAATGGAGCAGTTAAATTTAGCGAAACAGTATCTAACCTTCAAACTTTAAACTTTGTAACTTTAAGTGGTGTTTCATTATTTGGAACTAATTCACAATTAATAACAGTAATTACAGTTGAAGGTATGGATTCAGGAGCAAGGGCAACTGTTTTAGTAAAAATTAATAAAGAAGCAACTGCTATAAATCAAGCTGAAACAGGAGAAACAGCAACAGTACTATAATAATTTAAGATAAAAAATAAAAATAAAATGGCATACTTAGAATCATATAATGGTGGAGATGTAGTAGATGATACTCAAAGAGTAGTTACATCTACTTGGACTAATAACGTAAATGAATTAACAGCAGTCTTTACTTCTTCAGCTCAGGCAGTTTTTACAACATCCACAAGTAAAGGTGCATTTTTTATAGATGTACATAATGATGCCACTACTTCAAGTGTCCAATATTCAGTAGCATATGGTCATAAAACAGGAGGAGGATCCCTAGATTTTACAAACACAGGAACCGCATTAGGTAATAGTCCTTCAAAAGTTAATTATAATCAATATCGTCAATTAGTATTTGGGGACGAAACTAAAAACTTTATATTTCCAGGAACAATAGGAGCTACAGACGCGTATACTCCAGATGATATTTATGTAATTAATATAAATAGAGGGCGCTACAAAAATAATTTAAAAACAAGTACCTTAAATTTAAAGCTGTCAGGATCAGGATTAGGATTTCTCCACTTAACAGATGATTCTATTACTTCTACAGGTTCCGCAATTATTACAAACGCAGGAAGACAATTTAATCTTGTTTCAGGTTCAAGTGGTATAAGATCGGGTTCCTTAACAGTACAAGTTACAGACAGTGGATCTTATGGTTTATATTACCCCGACAGTGGTTTTATAATTTTAAATCCTGCTGCAATAGATCATCATATTGCAGAAGCAGTACCCACAATAACAGCTAATAATAATGCAAAAAACCATGAGAAATTAGTTAATGTAATAAGTGGGGGAGCTTCATTTATAGTAGACAGTGAAGAAACAATTAGTTCAAAATATTATTTTACAAGAATAAAAAACCAAGATTTTAATTTTACTACAAACCCTTCATTTATAGATAATAATGGTAATTTACGATATAATACTATGGAAGCTAATCCAAAGGTATTTATCACAACAGTTGGCTTATATAGTGATAGTAATGAATTAGTAGCAGTTGCAAAATTAAGTCAACCAATCGCAAAAGATTTTTCAAAAGAAGCCCTTATTAGAGTTAAATTAGATTACTAAAATGTCAATTGAATGTCAGTATATAAACCTTTTACTCCCAGCAACTACTCAGTAGTACCATTCAACACACATAAACAATATAATTTCGACTTTAACTCAGCTACAGCTAATAAAATAACCTTTTTTAATATTGAATATAACTCGGGTAGTATAGACACCTACCTTACAGGTTCAGGGTTATCTTTAATAGATAATATAAAATATAATCAAATTAACCATTTATTTTATAAGGACTATAATATAGATTTAAGTAATAAATTCGGGAATATAAATTACTTAAAACATAAAAGAACTTTATACAATTCAGCAGCTATTATATCCATCCCCGTAGGTTTATATGGCCATAAAATAAAACTTAATTCATTAGAATTTAAAATGAATGGTCAGACCTACATAGATGATTCTTATGGAAATATAATCAATAAAAACACAAATATTGATAATTTTGTAACTGATCCTCGATCAATTTTATTAAACATAGGTCCTAACGATGGATTTAAAAAATACAACCTAAATACAAACTATGAAACTAAAGTAAATAATCCACCATCTTATAGTACTGATTCTACTTACTACGAATATGATGATAGTTATTTCTTAAATCACATTTACTATAATAAAGTTAACTTTTCTGAATTAAATTTAACAAGTCAACTTAATCAGACCCATAATTTCCCCTCAATAACATTTGACACAGAATCCGAAATTAAAATCACCCACAACGATAATTTAAATTTTAACGAAAATAATAATTATTCTATTGAATTTTGGATAGATGTCAAAAATGATACTTCCCCTGAAGGAGAAGAAACCCTAATACACGTTTTATCTAAATCAACTATCCAAAACACAATCACAGGTCCTTCTGAATATGACGGGACTCCCGGAGAAATACAAGAAATAAACGCAGGAAATCAATATCCATTTAAAATATATTTACAAAAAATAGTAGATATGACTCTTCTCTATTTTGAAGTGTCTGATGGGGACAATATTAATAGATGTTCTGTAACTTTAACTAGAAGTACTAATCCTGCTTTACCCTACCATATAACATGTGTCCGTGAAGGATCCTCCCTAAAAATATATAGAGATTCAATTAATATCCAAGAAGTACCATGCACTTCTGAAATAACTAATAATAAAGCTAACATTTATATAGGTGGTCAATCTAACATAATATCAAAATACAATAATAATTCATTTAGTGGTTCTCTATCTAATATAAAAATATACAACCAAGCTCTAAATGAAACCCAAATACAAAATCACTACACAACTAAAAATGCATCTCCTTACATAGGAAATATATTTTACTCTCATGGGTTAGTTGTAATAACTCATCCCGAATATCACCCAAATAATATAAATTATGGTGTAGGAAATATGATATTAGATGAAAATGATGAATTATTAAATGATTTTACAATAAACGGAAGTTCTATTAATGGAATTACTAACATAGATCGGAAGAGCGTC